>AUXO017268697.1_pt1 | contig 13586 bp, 11 predicted proteins | sample 768731 | NCBI WGS metagenome assembly AUXO01 (sample SAMN02715735, study PRJNA202380) | gut metagenome | biome: sheep rumen | host: Ovis aries | place: New Zealand: Palmerston North
AAGAAAAAAAAACAAAACAAAACGAAACAACAACTAGACCAAAGCGTAAAAGAACCAATAGAACAAATAAAAACAGAAAATAGCACAAAAGAACTAACAGATCAAGATATAGAAAATTTTAAAAAAGAGATAATACCTCATCAACAAGAAATATATGATAAATACGGATACGGATTTGGATACGCAAAAATTAAACCGGTTATATCTGAAGAATTCATAAAATCGCTTAAAGAAAAAGGCGATGGAAAAAGCAAGCTCGCTAAGTAAAAAGAATACCAGGAAGCTTGACAAACAGTTTTCCTACTAGTTTATACACACTAACTCTGCTAAAAAAACAAAATTTTAGGAACTTTCCACAAAAGAGCACTCTTAAATTCCAAGCACTCTGGTGGAGTCAATGGGACTTGAACCCACAACCCCCTGCATGCGATACAGGTGCTCTACCAATTGAGCTATAACCCCTATGGTAGTCCGTAGGGGAATCGAACCCCTATTGTCAGAATGAGAATCTGATGTCCTAACCGTTAGACGAACGGACCAACTTTATGGACAAAGTTCTTTTTTATTTTTTTAAATTCAAGCTTTTTACTTCAAAAAGTAAATTATGATTTTAATTGACAATAAAATTGTTATTTTTCTCCTTTAACATCGCCCTTGTGGTGGAATTGGCAGACACGGCAGACTCAAAATCTGCTATTCGCGAGGATGTGTGGGTTCAAGTCCCACCGAGGGCACCATAGAAATAATAGATAGAAGACCACCTATAAACAACAAAAAAAAAATGAAAACAAAACAGGAAAGACAAAAGCAATAAAAACAGCGAAAACAAAAAACAAATTAAAGCAGTTCTAAACACTTACAAAAAGAACATTTTAAAACAATGCAGACTGCGAATGATGGACACCTAATAAAAAAAAAAGATAAAGAAAACCCAAAAATGCAAATCTTGCAAACAGACGCGAAAGCCAAGCTTTCGTGCTTTCAAAACAATCTACAAACGCTTCCACTAAAAACGATAGCCGAAAGCGAACAAGAAAAAAAGAAAACCAATAAAACCACTTCTTCTATTTCTTTGCAATATTCTCTTCAACAAAATCGCTGATGAGCTTCACTCCAAAACCACTTGCAAAATCCGCGACGCCAAATGCATTATTTTTTGTCGCATTATCTACGCCTGCAATGTCAATATGAGCCCAGTTTTTGTTGTCATCAATGAAATTTTCCAAAAATGCCGCCGCTGTTGCACTGCCGGCATAACGGACGGAACTTAAATTTCTTAAATCAGCAATTTGTGATTTCATAGCGTCGCTATATTCCTCACCCATTGGCATAACCCAACACTTATCGCCTGTCTTTTCGCCACTTGCAACAAGCTTTTTTCCAAGCTCTTCATTGTTGGTAAATACCCCAGCACGTTCAAGTCCCAATGCAACCATAATCGCACCAGTCAAAGTTGCCATATCAATCATATATTCAGGCTTATAATTTAATTGTGCGTAATATAAAATATCACCCAAAACCAATCGCCCTTCTGCATCTGTATCTATAATTTCAACACTTTTTCCAGACATTGATTTTACAATATCTCCAACTTTTTGAGCATTACCATCTGGCATATTTTCAACCAATCCTGCGACAGCAACAAGGTTTAATTTTTCGCCATTTTTTGCAATAGCCAAAGCACTTGACAAAATCGTAGCCGCTCCAAGCATATCACCCTTCATTCCATCCATATATTGAGATGGTTTTAAGCACAATCCTCCGCTATCAAAGCAAACTCCCTTACCTATCAAGGCTAAATCATAGCCTTTTTTCTTTGAATTGCCATTATATTCAACAACTACAACTTTTGGCTCTTTAACACTTCCTTGTGCAACACCAAGCAACATATTCATCCCGAGTTTTTCAAGTTCTTTTTTTTCCAAAACTTTAACTTTTGTATTTTTAACACCAGCGAAAGCTTTTTTTACTTCATTCGCAAAACTTTCAGGATAAAGAATATTTGACGGCTCATTGCCAAAACTTCTTGCATAAAAAATTCCTTCAAGCTGATTTTGCCTTTTTTCAATCAAATCTTTAATTTCCACATTCTTTTTGACATCAACTTTTTTCTTACCGCACAAAACAACAGAAGAAACAGATGGCAATTTTTTAATTTTCTCATTATCTGTTAAATACTTGCTAAAACGATAAATCCTCTGATTAAAACCAAAATATGCTTCAACAAGTAATTTATCTTCGATATCGCAATACTCATTGGAAAGAGCGACGGATATCTTTTTACCGCAAATTACATAGTCAGCAACTTTTGCCCCTGCTTTTTGAACGGCAAGAACGATATTCTTACCATCTTCCTTTCGGCTTTTTTTGCCGTCCTCTTTATCTTTGCTGTCTTTGCCATCACCCATTCCAACAAAAATAACTTTTTGACCTTTTACAAAACCCAAATTCGCAACTTTGCCATTTTTTACTTCAAAATCATTTAAATCAACTTCTGCTTTCAAGCTCTCACCGAACTTGCTTTTTAACGCTTTTTTTAAACCACTTTCGTCAACAAAATACGCAACGAGTTCTGCTTTATTTACATCACTAAATTCAACTTTTAACACAGACTTTTGAACAAATGCTTTCGTATCCAAAACATTATTAGATTGTGATTTTTTATCTGCTTTTTTCCTAAGCATAGACATAAAACAACTATAAAACCACCTTAATGCAACAAGATTGAATTATTTTGCAAGCTTTTTTTATTTTTCTTGTTTTTCTTGATTTTAATTTGTTTTATTTGCAAATGTGAGGCGTGGAAAAAGTTATAAAGACTGTAAAAAAAATTGGTATACTGGGCTTTTTATATGATTGCCTTGCGATGATTGGAGACGGCTTTATAAAGTTTAATGCCACACTTGGAAAATTTTCTATTTTTATTTGGAAACTACTATCATCGGCCATCAGCAAGCAATTTTTTTTCCGCAACTTTTTAAGCTCACTATACATAAATGGTTTTTGCTCAATTCCTGTTGTTGGCCTTACCGGCTTTTTTACTGGTGCTGTTCTTGCTCTGCAACTCTTTACAAGCCTAAAGATGTTTGGCATTGAAGATAGCATTCCTTATGTCGTGCTCGTTGCATTGATGAAAGAACTTGCTCCAGTTCTCTGCGGTTTAATGGTCGTTGCACGCGTCGGATCCTCCATGTCTGCTGAAATCGGTAGCATGAAAACTAACAATCAAATTGATGTTCTTACAAGTATGTCAATAAACAAATATCGCTTCTTGTTTTTACCTCGCATAATATCTATGCTTATAGCCCAACCATTGTTAACAACGATAGGTGTAATCACTGGTATCGTCGGGAGTTATTTTGTCTCTACTGCAATGTATGGCTTTACAGACTTACAATTTTGGCATCTAATCTACGACGGCTTCGAATTTCCTGATTACCTTATGAGTATCGTAAAAGGTGCTTGTTTTGGTGGGCTAATATCTTTAATTGCCTGCTATGAGGGCAACAAAACAAAAGAAGGGGCCGTTGGTGTAAAAAAAACCACAATATCAACCGTTGTTGTGTCTTGTGTTTTTATTTTGATGTTTAACTTTTTGATCACTTGGATAATGGGTTGAAAATCATAAAATCGCGACCTTCAACTCAAGACTCATTTTATTTATTTTATTACACAACTATTCAGCACCTTTACCGTTGCTTTTATCTTTTTCGCTTTCAGTATTGATTTTCGCTTCTCCTTTGTGCATCACTTTGCCATCCCATCCGTATCCGGCGAAGCTTCCACCAATAAAATTGTTCTTTTCATATTGATTTACTTGCCTCCATTCTGGGTTTGGTTGCGTCGCATCAAAAACGCTATAATCGTTAGAGACGTGGTATATCGCTTGATTGAATGTAGGCATTTCTGTTATTGCGTGTGTTGTATTTTTATGCTTATTTTTCGTGAAAGAAACTTTACATTCTCCTTTCTTTGCAATTGCTTCGATTATCTTGGAAAGTGTTTTCGTCGTTGTACTGTTGTTGTAATTTTTAAATGATATTTTATCAGCTTGAAAGCAAGCAAGATTTTCGAATATCAAATTCTTTCCTTTCAACGGTTTTGTCGAATCGCTTGCTAATTGCAACATTCTATTAAAGAAAACTCCCAATTTTTTCCAGTCAGCCATAAAATAATTCTCACCATGATTCTTCATTTCTGCTCCGTCGAAAAAGCAAACTACCTTTATTATTGGATTTTTTTTAATGTTTTCCTCTGAAAGACAATTTTCGCATTTCTCACAAAAACTCTTTTTGTCTTCTTGTTCATTTATAATAATAGAGCCGTCTGAATAATTCCCAATGCGTTTTTCAAACACACTGGCAAGCTCTTTTGTTCCGCACATTGCAATGCACAATGTGTCTTTGTGTTCTTTTTGTTTCCTTGTTGTGTCAACTACTTTTCCTTCTCTTGCGATAGTTTTATTAACACAATCATAGATATAGATTTTTTCAGCAGGCTTATCATGCAGTGCCTGTTTAGAGAACATTATAATTCTTCCTAAACGAACTTTGTTGTGACCATCATTGGTATCTGTGTATTCTTCTGCCTCAGGTTGAATGGCAACGCATTTTTGATTTTCAATGATTCCAATAAAATCTTCACCAACATTGTCGCCGAATATTTCCCTTGCTTGCCGTTCAGGTATCGCGATTATTTTTCCTTGATATCGTAAAAAATTATTAAACGTCTCGTTTAAATTATTTTTATTGCTTTGCATAAAAAACACGCTACAAGAATATCAAAAAAAAAAGAATATCAAAAAAAATAACAAAGCCATTGAAAAAAAATAAAATACATTACTTACTACGTCAGGATTGTTTATGCCACTTCACAAATTTAATGCTGATGTTTCAAAGGTTTTAAAGCTTGTCATTCACTCCATTTATACAAACAAGGAGATATTTATTCGTGAGTTAATTTCAAATGCAAGTGATGCCTGCGAAAAAGCGAGATATTTAATAGCTACCGGCGGATGCGAAGGAGAAACAGATTTGCAACCAAAAATTGAGATAGCTTTACACAAAAACGAAGGATACATTTCAATAAAAGATAACGGAATTGGAATGAATAAAGAAGAACTCGTTAATCACTTGGGGACTATCGCAAAAAGTGGAACGGAAGACTTCCTAAAAGAAGTTGAAAATGATAAGGCTACCGCAAGCGAACTTATAGGTCAATTCGGTGTCGGCTTCTATTCAAGTTACATGGTTTCCAATTGGGTAGAGATTAGAACCAAAAGACGTGGCGAAAAGGATGCAAAAGGTTGGCTTTGGACTTCTGATGGACAAAGTGGTTTTACAACAAAAGAAGACGACGATATTGACTACGGAACAGAAGTTAGAGTTTTTATAAACGATGAAAACAAAGAAGAGTTTTTGAATTCTTTTAAGATTGAAAACATAATCAAAACATATTCAAACCACATTTCATTTCCTATTGAATTTCGCGGAGAAGATGATGTAATTACACAAATCAATAGTGAAAAAGCCCTTTGGATGCGTCCAAAAAGTAGCATAACAGAAGAACAATATGAGAACTTTTATCACTCAATGTGTCATATGCCAAGCAAACCATTTATGACAATACACAACAAAGTTGAAGGAAATTTAGAATACACAAATTTGCTTTTCATTCCAAGCACAAAACCATTTGATTTATACCATCCGGATATGCTAACGAGAATAAAGTTGTATGTCCGTCACGTTTTCATAAGTGAAAAAAATATAGATTTAATACCGCACTATCTCCGTTTTGTCTATGGCGTAGTTGACAGCAATGACTTGCCATTAAATATGAGCCGTGAGACGTTGCAAGATAATAAAATTCTCTCAAAAATTAAAGATAATTTGGTTAAAAGAATATTTACTGAATTAAAAGAAAAGGCAGAAAACGAACCGGAACAATATGATGAGTTTTGGAAAAACTTTGGCCCTGTATTAAAAGAAGGTTTATGCGAAAGTATAGCAGATCGCGAAAGTTTAATGCAAATGACGAGGTTTTATACCAGCAAATCAAAAGATAAATTGATAAGTTTTGACGACTACATAAAAGGAATGAAGGAAAACCAAAAGGATATTTACTTCTTCATCGGCGAACACATTGAAGAGATGATGAACTCTCCGGAAATAGAAGCATTTATCAAAAATGATATAGAAGTTATATTATTTACAGATGTTGTAGATAGTTTTTGGACAAATGTAATTTTTGACCATAAAGGCAAAAACTTGAAATCAATTACTCGTGCTGATGTGAATATTGATGATATTACGCTAACTGATGAAGAAAAGGCAAAAAAGAATACAGGTAATACAGAAGAAGAAAAGGCGATGATTGATAGATTTACGAAAGTTTTAACAGGAAAGGTCGCAAATGTCAAAATTGCTACAAAGTTGCTTGACAGCCCAAGTTGTTTGTCAATGGCACCGGGCTCAATGGATAGCAGAATGGAAGATTATTTAATCACGCAAAAACAACTAAAAAGGAGGTCGTTGAAAATTCTTGAAATAAACAAAAATCACGACCTCGTAAAAAAAGCAGATGAGTTGTTGCAACAAGACGAAAATAGCGAAGAAGGAAAGGATTTGGTGTTGTTGATAAACGATTTAGCGTGTATTTCACAAGGCGAACATCTTGATAATGCAAATAGTGTTGTAAAAAGAATATTAAAGCACATAAAAGCAGAAAATTAGAATTAAAAACAAAAAAAACATCTTTTTGCTTCTTTACAATTATATTTCAACTTTATCTTCATGTAATTCTTTTCCGTATGGCAAAGATTGATGATAATTTAAACAACGATTTAAACAATTTCATATCTGTTCGTGGTTGCAATGAAAACAATTTAAAAAATGTAAATATAGACATACCAAAACATAAATTTGTTGTAATAACAGGACCAAGTGGAAGCGGAAAATCGTCGCTTGCTTTTGATACAATTTACGCAGAAGGACAAAGACGATATATTGGCAACCTTTCAAGCTATGCCCAAATGATTATTGGAGTTCAGAAAAAACCAAACGTTGAAAGTATAAAAGGGCTTACACCAGCGATTGCAATAGACCAAAAAACTACATCAAAAAACCCACGCTCAACCGTTGGAACAATTACAGAAATTTATGACACCATCCGTGTAATGTTTTCAAAAGTTGGCAAAGTTTTTTCTCCAACGACAGAAAAACAGCTTTTTAAATATACAAAACCGGAGATTGTTTCACTAATTTCAACACTACCATTGGGCACAAAAATTCGCATATTAGCTCCAATAATAAGAAATAAAAAAGGCACTTTGACAAGCGAACTCATAAGATTACAGAAACAAAAACACGAAAAGGTAAGAATAGATAAAAAGTTTTATCCGCTTACCGAAGAAATTCCGCAATTAGACGAAACAAAAGAACATACGATTGATGTAATTCTTGAACGCATAATTATAAAGCAAAACATTGGAACAAGAATAAAAGATGCTGTTGAAAAATGTTTGGAAATAACGGAAGATACAATTATATTGAATATTGTTGAGTTTCCAGAAGGACAAACATCTTTTACTTTGAATAAAAATATAGCCCTAAATGTTGGAGATTATTTCTACTTTTCTACAAAATATACAGATCCAGAAAGTTCTTTTACGCTTGAAAGCACGGAACCGAAGATGTTTTCCTTTAATCTACCTTTCGGTACTTGTCCTTCTTGCCACGGACTTGGAACAGAAGTTTTTTTTAAAGAAGATTTAATTGTTCCAGATGAGATGCTATCATTATCAAAAGGTGCAATAGAGCCTTGGAATTACGACAATCCAAAGTACAAAAACAAAGTTCTTGTAGCATTATCAGAAAAATACGGCTTTTCGCTTGAAGAACCTTATAAAGATTTACCTGAAAAGATTAAAAAGTTGTTAATGTATGGTGGAAAAGACGAAGAAGTGGAAATAACCTACGAAGAAAGTATGCGAACAATAAAAAGGAAAGTTCCATTCATTGGGGTAATTAACGAAATGAAGGCAAAATTGGAAAATTGCGATGACGAAACACTTTTAATGCAACTTGAAAAATACCAAAACCTAACAAAATGCCACGTTTGCAACGGACATAGATTGAAAAAAGAAATCCTACAAATAAAAATAAATAACAAAAACATCGGCGACGTTTGCGATATGTCTCTCACTGACGTCAAAAAATGGCTGGAAGAATTACCAAAAAATCTTGAACAAGACGAAGCAAAAATTGTTGAGCAAATAATAAAAGAAGCAGTTATAAAAATCACATATCTCATTGACATAGGGCTTGGCTATCTAACTCTTTCTCGTTCGGCAAATACATTATCCGGCGGAGAAGCTCAAAGAATTAGACTTGCAACACAAATTGGCACAAGCCTTTGCGATATAACTTACGTGCTTGATGAGCCGTCCATTGGATTACACCAATCGGACAACGACAAACTCATTGCGACGCTCAAAACATTGAGAGATCACGGCAATTCTGTTATAGTTATAGAGCACGACGAAGAAACGATTAAAAATGCTGACTACTTAGTTGATATTGGCCCGGGGGCTGGAAAATACGGCGGAGAAGTAATTGATTGCGGAATGCCTAACGAAGTGGCCGAACGAAAGAAAGGAATGACCGGTTTATTTCTCTCCGGAGCGACTTCTATACCAACGCCGAAAGCACATAGAAAATATGGAAATAGAGAGTTCATTGAAATAACCGGCTGTTGTGAAAATAATTTAAAAAATGTAAATTTAAAACTTCCACTCGGCAAGTTTATTGCTGTGTCTGGCGTGTCCGGCGGAGGAAAGTCAACTTTAATACTTGATACTTTATATACTGCAATCGCACAACAAAAACATAGAGCAAAAACAAAGCCGGGAAAATTCAAAGAATTAAAAGGTCTTGAGAACATTGATAAAGTCATAAAAATAGACCAAGATCAAATCGGCAGAACGCCTCGCTCAAATCCTGCGACATACACCGGAATTTTTACATTGATAAGAGATCTATACACAGCGTTGCCAGAATCAATAATCCGTGGCTACAAATCAGGAAGATTTTCAACGAATGTAAGCGGTGGAAGATGTGAAAATTGTCAAGGCGACGGAATGACAAAAATAGAAATGCAACTATTACCAGATACATATGTAGTTTGTCCTGCTTGCAACGGAAGGAGATATAATCAAGAAACACTTGAAATCAAATACAAAGGCCTTGCAATTGATGAGGTTTTAAACCTTTCTGTCCGCGAAGCAATGGATGTTTTCAAAGATGAAATTATAATAAGCGAAAAGCTCAAAACACTTTACAACGTTGGGCTTGACTATTTAAAACTTGGACAAAGGGCAACGACACTTTCCGGCGGCGAGGCTCAACGAATTCACCTTGCCAAAGAACTTTCAAGAAAAGCAACCGGAAACACTTTATATATACTTGACGAACCCACAACGGGACTACATAGTTGCGATATAAAACAACTGCTGGAAGTCTTAAATACACTTGTGGATTACGGCAACACGGTTCTTGTGATAGAACACAACCTTGACGTAATTAAAACCGCTGACCACGTTATTGATATCGGGCCTGTTGGCGGAGAACTTGGAGGGTATATTGTCGCAGAAGGCACACCACAAGAAGTTGCGGAAAATCCGAATAGCATCACTGGAAAATATTTAAAAAGAGTGATGAAATAAGGGCAAAAAAGACAAGACAAAGAAAGAAGAAAGTAAAATAGAAACAAAAACAGCAATTTTAGGGAACAGAAGACCTGCGAGAGGCAAGTTTGAAAAGCTTAAACATTTAAATTTGAATATTGATGCATAAACTTTATTACATTAAATACCAAAACCACGCCGACTCTCCTTCTTAACTGTATAGATATTTTTTACATCTTTGTTTTCCAACTCATAAGGATTACTGGCAAACAAACCACTATTGTTACGAATTTTTTTTGAAAACCCCAAATATTTTGAAGACAAACCGCTTTCAGCACTGACTTTATTCGTTTGTTCGCTTTGGTTTTTTTCCTCAGACATATAAAACAGCAATCTATTTTATCAAAACCTAAAGCTTTGTCAAAAAAAATAGAAAAAGAAAAAAATCAACAAAAAATCAGTAAATAGTATCTTAACTATTAACCCAAAAGTGAAAAAATCTTATCAAAATCAACTTTGCCATCTTTTGTTTGATAATTTTCCATTAAAGCCACAATTGTCCTACCAATTGCCAATGCCGAAGAGTTTAACATATACGGAAACTCCTTTTTGCCCTCTTTGTTTTCAAATCTTATCTTCGCACGACGAGACTGAAAATTGGTCGTATTAGAACAGCTACATATTTCACGATACTTGTTTTGTCCAGGTAGCCAAACCTCAATATCATAAGTCTTTGCGGAACAAAAACCAATATCCCCACCGCAGAGGACAACAACACGATAAGCAAGCCCTAAACGTTGTAAAATTGTCTCCGCACACTCAAGCATTCTTTGATGCTCTGTTTCTCCATCTTCTGGTCTAACAATTGAAACAATCTCAACCTTTGTAAACTGATGCTGTCTTATCATTCCAGTCGTATCTTTTCCGGCACTCCCAGCCTCGCTCCTAAAACAAGGACTATAAGCACACATCCTTATAGGCAACTGTTCTTCTTTTAATATCTTATCGGCATACATATTTACCAAAGCCGTCTCTGCCGTTGGTATTAAATACATTCCGTCGGTTGTTTTATAAATATCCTCCTCAAATTTTGGTAATTGTCCTGCATTATAAGCAGAATGTTTATTCACCATAAAAGGAATAAACAGCTCATCAAAACCATATTCCTCGCAAATCCCAACCATAAACTCCCGCAGTTTTCTTTCAAGCTTTGCACATTCTTTTTTCATTACAACGAACCTACTGCCAGACATCTCTGTCGCGGTTTCAAAATCCAATGTTCCGGTATTTACACCAAGTTGAGAATGTTCCAAGGGAGTAAAATCAAATTGTGGTTTTGTGCCGACTTTCTTTACTTCAAGATTTTCGCCATCATCCTGTCCAAATGGAACATCTGCCAAAACCATATTTGGAATTACAGCAAGCTTCTTAAATAATTCACTTTGCAAACTCTGCTGATCTACATTCAAACTTGCTAATTCTTCGCTAATTTTTTTACCCTTCTCAACATATTCTGCGAGTTCCTCTCTTGTTTTGCCTTGTTGAGCTAACGCCCCAACTTCTTTTGCAAGTTTATTTTTTTCACTCGCCAAGGTTTCAAATTTCAACATTGCATCTCTATTTTTCTTGTGAAGCTCCAATATTTCATCAATATTAAAATCCGTTATATTTCTCTTTTCCATTGCTTGGAGAAATTTGTCCTTATGTTCTACAATCCAATTTATATCAATCATATCAAAACAAACCCATAGAAGAATTAAATTTATAAAATATATTTCAAGATTTTTTTAAATTGATTATTAAAAATACTTTTATTTTTTCTGTTGTGAGTTTGCCGATTTACTTAATTATTGGTTTATTTATCTTTGCACTTTATAACGTAATTATTGAGCAAAACATTTTTAAAAAACTTATTTTCTCATCACTGATGCAGTCAATGGTTATCGTGTATTACATCGTTTCTGTTTGGAATGTGTCGGTAATTACACCATTTTACAGCGGAAGCGTATATTCAAATTATATTGACCCAGTTCCGCAAGTTTTAATGCTTACAGCTATTGTTGTCGGTTTTGCAACCACAGCACTTGGACTCGCTATCGTCATAAGAATAAAGAGAAAATACGGCACAATAATGTATAGCGAAATGGAAGACAACAACGAAGAAGAAGAAAAAAATCAACAACAAACAACAACTCAAAGCAAAGAACGCTTATAAAGCAATGCAACGGCAACGAGCACAAAAGACAAAAGGCAAAAATGAAAAAAAACAAACGAAGTAGACAGATAGAAAAAACGACAGAAACAACAGCTAAAAAGTATAACCCAAACTATACTCTATCTATCAATCTTCATCCTGATCTTTTGGCAAAAATTGCACTATATCTTCTCTGCTTGCAACGACGTGATCTACAAGATGAAAATCTTTCGCCTGCTGTGCTGACATAAAATTGTCTCTTTCCATATTTTCCCTTATAACCTCAATGGAGTTACCAGTATGTTTTGCATAAATCTCATTCAACTTTTGTTTTGTTGCCTGCATTTCCCTCGCGTGTATTTCAATATCCGTTGCCTGACCTTTAAATCCGCCACTTGGCTGGTGTATCATGACTCTTGCGTTTGGAAGACAAAATCTTTTATTTCTAGCTCCTGCCATCAAAATCAACGAACCAGCCGAACAGGCTTGTCCCATACAAATCGTTACAACATCAGGCTTTATAAACTGCATCGTATCATAAATCGACATAGCTGATGTGACTACGCCACCCGGTGAATTGATATAAAGATAAATGTCTTTATCCGGGTCTTCACTTTCCAAAAATAACAATTGCGCCACAATTAACGATGCCATATTGTCTTCAAACTCCGTTGACAAAAATATAATCCTATCCTTCAAAAGTCTTGAATAAATGTCATAACTTCTCTCCCCTTTTGAAGTTTGCTCTATTACATATGGAATTAAATTAGACACAAAAACCCAAGATTATTGGGGTCCTCAATTTTTAATTTACAATACTTTTTTAAACCAACAAATGCATAAAGCTTATAGGGCTTATAAAAAATCATAAAGCTACCTCCAATATAAAATGTTGTTTTTCTCTTCTTTTGATAATTTTTTTGTCTCCTTACCGCAATCTATTAGGCAATACTTCAAATGAAAATGTTTCACTCCGTAGTGTTTTGTCTTGTTGTCATAAGTAGGTAAAACCATATGTGGCGTATCCTTGTCTTTATGCTGTGCTAAAACAATTTTATTTCCATATTTTTTACTGATATCACATACGATCTCTTTTAAAGATCTATATTCCGGATCGTTCTCAAAATTTTCCGCACCAAAACAAGCGTTATTAACGATATATATCTTTTTATTGGTATCTTTAAATTCATAACACAACCGATCAAGGATGTTTCTAAAATCAGACCCATGCGTATCATATATATTGCCTTTTTCTCCCCCGTGATTTAAAAGACCGATTTTTATAACATCAATATCATCATTACGGCGAATTGTTTTAATAAAATTATCTAAAGATACTTTACCGTTTAGCAATGCATAAGTCCTAAAAACTCCATACTTATCCTGATAGCCGAATTTAGCCGCAACATCACCGGGACCTTCTATAGCTTCGTTAATAACAAAATGTGCAACATTTGGTTTTGCTTTTATATCTTTAAGAAGATAATCACGCATAAACTTGTATTCTTCAACTTTACTATTATTCCCGTCTCTCGTAAACACTTTTGCAACTCCGTCTATTTGACCATCTTTAAAAGTATCGCATTCTATTTTTTCAATAGAACTTTCCTTGCCAAAGTAAAGGGTACCTTTTCCGTTTGGTTTGCCATCTTTCTTTTCACCTTTATAATAACCGTATTCGTGATCCAGATAAAGATTAATTGCCACAAT
>AUXO017340431.1_pt1 | contig 13584 bp, 14 predicted proteins | sample 768731 | NCBI WGS metagenome assembly AUXO01 (sample SAMN02715735, study PRJNA202380) | gut metagenome | biome: sheep rumen | host: Ovis aries | place: New Zealand: Palmerston North
ACCGAGTCATCGCTGAATATAGATTCTACTCTTGCGTCTATTTGGTCCTTGAGCGATTGAATACCGTCAACGAGTTCCTGAGCGCTTGCATAATCCCCATCGTTGATGAGTGAATTATAGTTCTGAAGCTCAGAATCCAGTTGTTCTTCAAGCTTGTCAAGTTCCTTATCAGCTTCTATACGGTTCTGTACATCTGCTTCGATGAACTGTACGTACTGTTTATATTTCTCATCACCGAAATCTGGTCGCAACGTAGGCTTTGCTCCGTTTGGGTAAGGAGCTTCTGGATAATGCAAATCGAAATTATCTTTATTCAGTATCGAATCAATGTCCGATATAAACTTAGATATTTCACTATTACTTGTACCGTATTCTTCGGTAAGCTTTTGTTTGAGCTCCTCAAGTGCGTCATACACTTCAATGTAATTTGTGAAAGTCTGAGTATCTAGATTTACGATGCTATTATGCCTATAGGTCAGGAATCCTATTTCGCTGGCAATTTCTTCAAGTCTTTTAGCATCAGCATCGTTTGAGAATTCTGTTATAGACAGCGATCTGCTTACACCGGGATTATCATATGAACCCAGATACAAGTATTTCTCTGCTTGCTCTCGCTGATTCGCATTCTCGTTGATAGTTTGCTCTATTCGGTGCTTTTCAATTTCTTTGTACAGTTCGAGCTGGTCGTCAAGCTTCCCGTTGACCACATCTATCTTCTGAGCTTCTTGACCGTAGTTTTCTATGATTTGCTCTTGTATTTCAATGAGTTCTTCTTTTACATGATTGTATTCATCTTGTGAAAGTGTCTGGTCAGAAAGTTGCTCTCTGAGTTTCTTGATAGCTGTGACGTTCTTCTCATACTCAGCGGTTTGCTCATTGATCTGCTCAGCAGTCGCAATAGCATTTTCTCGTGCTTCTTTCTGAGCCTGATTGTACTTAGCGTATGCAGATATCGCTATCATAATAGCAGCAACAGCGAGGTTAGAAACCAAAGCGCTTGTCGCTCTTGCCATATGATTTGCAGCCGTAACGTTTGCAGCTTCTTCTTCTGTCAGACCCACAATACTTTGCTGCATAATGCCAACAGCTTGTGAATCGTTCTTCAGCAAACGGAACAAATTTCTGAACGCATCTGTTAAGAGTAATCCTTCCCTTGATGCTACTTTCGCTGTCTGCCCAAGACCACCTATAAGCGTCACGATAGGAATGATTACATTACCATCAGCGAGCTTAGCAAGTGCGCCTATTATATCGTTCAGTACACCGAGTATCAGCTTTGCATCTTCACTCTGAATGAGGTTGACAGCCATTGTCTCAAACGAGGCTTTAAGTTGCTGAGTTCTTCCTTGCATTGAATCAAGGTATTTCTCGTTTTCTTTGACAGCAGTTCCAGCAGAATTCAAAGATGTTGCAAGAGCGTTCTCAGCCTGTGACCAGTTATTCAGAAGGGCAGCAACTTGGTTTGCTCTTGTCTTACCTGCAAGCAGTTCGAGTGTAGCAGCCTTTTCAGCATCACTGAGCTTGTACCATACATTAGCGATTTCACTCATTATCTGATACGTAGATTTGTATTCAGACGAGTTACGCATGATGTCAACGCCAGTCAGACCTTGAAGTGTCTTTCTCAGCTTTGCTGTTGTAGTGGCAGCACCCTCACTCTCTTCACCAAGTTCAGCAAGCTGTGTCTTAGTAGAACGAAGTCTCAGTGAGAGGGTTTTAAGAGCATTACCAGCACTCTGAGAATCCTGAGTGATTTCGGTTATAGCCGTAATCATCGCAGCCGATTCCTCAAAGCTGTTATTTGCAGTCTTCAGTGCTGAAGCCGACCTATTAAGACCTGCACCTACCTGAGCAGAGGTAGTAGCAAATCTATTACCAAGTATATCGAACACGTCTACGACATGCTCTGCGCTCTCGGCAGCCATATCATAAGCTTTGAGTACAGACGTAATGTCGCCTGTGGCTGTACTAATATCAACTTCACCGACATTACGGTACATCATTGCAGTATCAGCAAGTTGTGAGGCATCTTGTAGGTTGTAGCCCAATCTTACGAAGTTAGTTGTAGCATCTACTACATCCTTTACAGTAGTACCGAGCCTTTGTGCTCTCATAGTAGCACCATCGAGGAACTTATTGTATGCATCTGCGGTCTCAACAGTGACTCTCTTGAGGTTCGTCATACTTGAGTTTATATCAAGTGCAACTGCGTACATCTGTCTAAGCTTGCTTACAATGTTATATGCGCTGAACGCACCAAACATTCTTGCTACACCGCTGATAAAGCTATCGCTTACCATTGAGGCGACTGTCTGTCCTACAGCTCCAGCCTGTGTTGCTTCTCTGATGATTTGGGCAAACTCGCCCTTCATCCTTGAGAAATCAGCCTTGGGGTCTTCAGAGCTTTGCCACTGCTTACCCTGAAGATACTGCTGTACCATCGCTTCAAGTCTATTAAGTTGTTCTGAATACGAGCTTTTCTCAAGTCTCGGATTCTTGTCTCTGAACTTAGTTATAGATGTAAGAAGCTGATTAAGCTTCTCAATTTCCTTACCTTCGTCAAATTTGTTCGCACTTTTCTCTGCCTTTTCAGCCTGACTTGCCGTGTTCTTTGCCAGATTAGCAACGAGCGTTTGAAGCTGTGCAAACTGAGTTGTATCATAGGTACCTGTTTTATTAGCTCCTGTGATAAAATCAGTGAACTGCTTTTGTATGTCTTGCATGTCTGTTGACAGTTGCGTTGTGTCTATGTTGGGATTTGAACGCTGTATCTTGTTGATACTGTTGCTTATCCTCGTGACAATGCTTGTCCACCAGTTCTCGACTCTGCCGTTAAGGAATATCATATCACGCTGAACCATCTTGGCTACTTCAGCATCGTTTCGGTCGAGTTGATTATATTTACTGTTGAAGGCAGCCATCCTGTCAGCATCAGATACCTTATTTGATGTTGCAGTTATGATTTTATTGTACTGCTTGAGCTGCGAATTATTAACTGATGTCCAGTTATCCTTTGCCTTGACAGCAGGGCTTTTACCTTTCTTGCCGCCTTTTCCATTGGATTCGGAGTCGTTGAGTACCTTATTGAAGTCCTTAAACTTTTGTGCAAGCGAATCTAAGGCAGTGATGGCAGCATCGGTCTTGATATTAACTTCAAATTCAATCTTTTTGCCCGATACTTGGTCCAAGGCTTTTGCCATCTCAAGGATACCTTGCACGAAATCGGCTTTACCAGACGGCACAGACTTGCAAATGTCTTCGAGCTTACCTATAAGGGCTTTAAGGTCGTCCAGAGCTTTCTTAATTTCATCACTGTCGCCGCCGCCTCCGCCGCCTCCATCGCCCAAAGATTTGACTATCTTACCGAGTTCGGCTTTGATATCAGCAGGTATCTCTATACCAAAATCCCACATTGCCACTTGCCATCACCACCTTATCCGATTACTTCTTTGAATATTTCATCTATCTTATAAATATCTTCTTTACACGATATCTCTACTATATCATCCTTTTTAAGTCCGAGAGATAATACGCCGATTATACTTTTAGCGTTTATCATCCTGTTGTCCTTGATGATATAGACATATCCCTTCAGATCCGAAAGCCTGAATACGAGATTTGCGGCTTGTCTGCTACAAACATCGTCGTTAATTTTTATGCTGTACTGCATAGTCACCACGTTCCTTACATATCCAAATCATCGGCATGATTAGAAATCCAGCTTCTATGGTTAGTATGCAACTCACATATAGCGCATCTCGGCATTCCTGCAAAGTGGTTAAGATACCGCTCGAATCCGCTCTTTTTCTCGTCGTTGCCAAGGTCACACTGTTTTGAATGACCTATGGCTATGACCTTCGTGTTTTCACACACTCTTGTTAGTGTTTTCTTTGCGTTCTCAAGAGTAAAGTTCTGAAACTCATCAATAATGATTACGGCATTATTGAGGTTTGTACCACGCAAATACACGTCAGTCAACGGCTTTATATAAGCCTCGTCATACTTTGAAGCTGTCAAACTCTCGCTGACTATAGCAGTAAATGGGTTAATACCGCAAGTCTGCATAGCAGTATAGAGAGGCTCATAATATACCTCTGATTTATCTGTAATGCTGCCCGGTAAAAATCCGAGTCTTCCTTCGTTGCAAGGAGAGCATATATAAATTATTTTCTCAAATTTCTTGTATTGTACAAGAAGATTAGCCGTTCCTACAGCAACAGTAGTTTTTCCTGAGCCGCTTCTTGAGTTAGCGAATATTATGTCGTAATCTTCGCTCCAAATGCAGTCTCTAAAATGTTTCTGTTCTTCGTCTAATTCTAAGCCATAGAATGGCTCATCAGTCAGAGTCACAGGAATGTGTTCTTTTAATATACTGTTCCTTTTTGCCATTTATTTACTCTCCCTGAGTTTATATTTTTTGATTGTAGCTTTTACGGATTCGATTGCCGCTTTTGATATTGCGTCCTTAATAGACTTTTCTATCTCAGCTCTATGCTTCTCGACTGCACGCTCTATATAGGGGTCGCCATCATAGAATGTTGACATGTCGAGGCTTTTACCCCAATTTATAAGAGGGTGAATATAGCTCGATCCGCTTGAAGCTCCGTTATTATATTCAGCGTCACCTATAGTCCACAAGCTAAGAAGCCCGTCGCCCTCTGGCATAGTATCTGAGAACAGCGGGGGACTCGGCTTAGCCATATTACTTACGACAAATCTGAACATATTCTTGACTTTTTCTACACTGGAAGATGTCACGCCTTCAGCAAGCCTATCATTTTTCTGAGCATCTCTCGGAAGAACGGGTAGTCCATGTGATGCACGATAGCTGCGGGCTATATATACTTCAGCCGCTTCTTCTCGTATCCACTCTTCGACTTTCTTCCTGATTGCATCGAGACTCTTAACTATTCGCTTCTGATATTCGTCGTTACATGCATCAAGAAATTGTTCAGTAGTTATAGTCTTAGCCATTCAGCGACACTTCTTTGCCAGCTGCGATAATGCTCTGCATGACTTCAGGATGCTCGTCCATATATTCACGTACATCAACAACCAGCTTATCAAGTGCGGTCTTTCTCTTAGCTATATCGAACCTTGCGTTGATATTGTTATTAGCCGCTTCGATGAGGTCGCTTATCTGAGTATTATTGAACATGAACGAGTTGATTTCCTTAGCGTTATCACCAGTGTATATGTATTCATATATCTCTGATACGCTTGTGTTGTCAAATTCAAAATCTTCGATGCAGTAATGAGTTACTGCGAAGTATATGCCTATCTTATGCTTGAGCGCATTGTACTCGCCGTCATCGCCAAATGCCCAGCTTGTAATCTCATCTACGAACATACTTGAGTCCAGTATGCTTAGGGGCTTAGAAATAAACTTCATATTAGTTACCCTTTCTTTTATAGCCAAATTTCAGGCAGGTCTTATCCTTGATTTCGATTTGAGACTTACCCTCAATAGCCTTTTTCAAAATACTGCAATTGTTATCGTAGCGTCTGCACTTTTTACAACGTGCGATAAATTCCTCATATTCTCCAGTATTATCGAATATGCCAATATAGTCGGTATAATGTATATCTATCTCTACACGAGGGTTTACAGAGTCATAGTATATCCTGTTGACCCTCTCGCATACTACATTATCATCCTGCCATATCAGCTTAGTATCCGTTATGGCATCGAGCATACACTTGAAGTAGTTATTTGCGTCTCGATCTATCCTATCAAAGTAAAAGACACAATCAACATAGAAATGACGTTTCGTGTCAGTATCGGTTTGCCAGCCCTGTTTCTTGACTTCGTTGACCACATAGTCCATAAAGTCTTTCTGGTACTTCGACGCTTCAAGTGTTTTGTATGACATTGCCATAGGTCTCCCGCTTTTGTAAATCACTCTGTATGACAGGTAATGATTTACAGAAGGCGGGATAGCGGAGACGAGATGTAAATTACTCGCTCCCATGCTTACCTCTTTTCTTTTTGCTGTTCTTCTCGATATCCTTGTTGACCTTTTCAACAGCTTCACCAATAGACATCTCAGGGTTTTCCTCAAAATAGTCCTTGAGTTCTACTGTCTTTACGTAGTTGTCAACTACATCATCATCCATCTTCTTGATTTCGAGAATTTCATTTTTGGTGAGGTCATTCCTGTTCTGTATTACCTCTACAGGCTTACCCTTTGCTCTTGATTCAAGTATCAGTCGAGTATATTCCTCATAGCACTCGTAACAGCAGCAGTAAGAACGCCACTTCTCTTTCTTGAGACATGAATAACAGGCATAGAACGTCTTGGGCTGACCACCCTCACCATGTTTGCAGTTAGGATTACTGCACGTAGTATTAGGCTGTCTTGCAGTTGCCAATTTCTTCACCATCCAAAATTACAAAAAGGGGAACAAATACTTGCTCCCCTTTCTTTATTATCGTTTAGCTGATTATGCAGATACAGGGTCCTGATATACGATGAAATCAAAGAGAGTACCCTGTGCTGTACCTGCGCATGTATCAACGAGAGTGTTAATCTCGAAGTCCTCGACAGTCTGGTCGCCGCCCATCTCAATGGAGAAGTTACCAGAGAACTGACCTCTGGGTATGATGAACTGGCACTTGTACTCGTTATCGCAGACATCGGTGCCGATGCAGTCGATGTATACTGCAAGAGTCTTACCAAATACATCAGAGAGGTTAGATACAGTAGTACCTGTAGTCTCATAATCATAGAACACTGCTATAGTAACATCAGAGTCGGTTGTAAGACCAGTAGGAAGACCGAGAGCCTTGGTCGAAGGGTCGTAAGTAAACTTAGTAGCACTTGCGGAAGTGCCCTGAGTATAGGAAGTGCCGAGTGCGCCGTTAGCTTCAACCTTTCTCATCTCTATGATTTCCTTACCTGTGTCACCAACAGCGGTAAACGAAGTAGCCGCAGTAGTAGCGCCCTTCTGAACCTCGATAATCTCAGGCTTACGAATCTTAGTAGTAGCACTGTAAGAAGGCTCGGAGCCAGTCTGTGCAGCAAGGAGGTCGCCAGAGATAAGAGCAGAAGTACCTGTAACTGTTACAGCCTTGTTCTTCTTTATCTGCTTGAGCAGTCTGTCGCCCTTACCAGTGATGTCCTGAGTGTCCTCGGAACTCTCAATGGTAGTGTTCTGAAGCTCGTCAAGATAAAGCTCACAGAGACCTGTTACTCTGTTGTAGCAGTGTATGGTCTCAAGCGAAGTAATGGTAAAACCATTTATCGTGATAGCCATATTATTCCATCCTTTCTTTATAATAGATTGTCGGTCATCCATCATAATCAAGCCAGTTTAACTTGTTGTTATTATTATGCTCAATCTTGACTGTGCCCGCATATATACCTATATAGGTATTGTCAATGTTGTATTTCTTAACGATTTGCTTTCTGCTGACATTGAAGTCATACAGTGTCAGATCATTTACAGTTCTGAAGTCGTATTTAAAATTCGCATTGTTGACCAGAGCGATTATCTCTTTGTCAAATACAGACTCTATAGAACGTTTGATACGCTTTGCATTGTTTCTGCGGTGCGCCTTTGCTCTTTCAACGGCGTACTGCTTCATAGTTTCGTTACCCATCTTACGTCTGTTTTTCTTGATGCAGGTGATAGCAGAATACGTACTGCTCATTTGCATATATACGGCTTCGTTAATGGTCACTCCATCTTGATTTTGCAGTAAGACATGTTGCCCGTCAGGGCTTGGAGTCATCCTGAAATCAGCGAGGTTACATCCAGTTATCAATAGATGTGAATATTCTCTGAGCATATCCTTGTTCATAATATTCAGCATCGTAAGAAATGTACTGTAATCAGACCATTTAGTGAAGTCAATGCCTTGTTCATCAAGTTCAACCATAATGTCACACGATGTAGCCAGAAACAGGTTTACCATCAAGAGATAGATAGGGTAAACAGTTCCTTCGGTATCGCTGACTATTTCTCTGAGTTCTCCCACTGTAGGGATATAAACAGAGATATCGTTGTTGATTTTAAAGGACCTACGGTTAAGCAAACTAATTTCTGCCAATCATGCACACCCGCTCGCATTGATGTCGTCTGCATAGAACACGAGTATTCTTCGCCTGTGCTTTACGCTTACTGCGTCCGCTGTATTACTTATCAGCTCAAGGGGAGTTTTGCCAATACCACGATAGCCATTGAATAGTTTATCTATCCTTGCAGCCAGCAAGTCATTCCTTGTGCCGCCAAGAGGGTCATCGGTAGGCATCAGCCGTTCGTGTGATACTACGTAGAACGTTATCATCAGTTTTTTGAAAAGTTTGTTGACGTTGTTATATTTAGGTATCTCAACCTCAAATGCAATATAAGATACTTCCTCCTCAACAGCAAAGGGATATCTCATGAAGTTGAATATCCTTTTGCCGATGAGTTCATCGGGAGTTTCTATATCAGTATCATTTAGCAGACGGACGATTTCATCATCGTTTACGAGGACGCTGGCTATCTGCTGTTTGTAAAGAATTATCTCACGAGAGTTAGCCATACATCGACACCGCCTTTACGAACATTGTTTGCTCATATACTCCGCTTTCATCACGAAGTATGAGTTCAGCCTGTTCGCCTATCATATTGAGATTGTTTGTGACAGATACGTAAGCGTACCCATCATCTTGTCTGAGAGTAAACTTACCCTCATTTTCAGGAGTATTGATTAAGGTCCACACAGGTGTCTTAGTTACTTCCTCGCCTTCTGCATCATAGAACTTTGCAGAGAAACGTCTTGAGCTTCCGCCTACCTTCACTGTAGGCGTACCAATTATCTCACAAGTAAGACCAGTGGGTTCAGGGTTAGGCTCGAAGTAATCTGCTATCATGAGTTCTGTGTTATCTTTTTCGCTAAGCTGCGTTTGCGAGAATGTAAGGTACAACACCTTGTCTTTGAAGTCAAAATCATCATCGTCATATATCGCAGGAGTAATGGAATCATTACCATTAGTGATATTCCTGTTAGTTACAATGTAAGCAGCAGGATTATCGTGCGTTATATCTATCAGGAAACGCTTGTCTCTGCGTATCTTAATAGTTTCTTCGTCAAGAGGGAACTGTATAGTGTACGTCTGTTGAATACCCTGTTGCAGAGCGGCGTTTACTACACCCGCTGCGAACTTACTGATATCATCAGAATATCCATAGCGTGCAATAACATCGCCTTTTTCATTCTGCCATCTTAAGTAGACATTACATTCGTACATTTCGCCTCTTTGATATATTTCGTCTTCTGTATCGGTGTTAGTTATAATGAAGTGACGCTTGTTCCATTCAACAATACTACCACTATAGATATGTTCATTGGGCAGTGCGTTTATCTTTTTGTGGAACATTTCAGTCGATGATGTTATTACAACATTCTGAACCACTCCATCAATCAACACTGATTTGTAAGCAGGGCTATTTCTTGCTCTATCAGCCACTATGCGCTTGGTTTGATAGATTACCCTGTCACGCCTCGTGTCGCCTTGCACTTTTAGCGCATTTTCATACGTTGACCAATCTACCAAACCTCACACCACCTATCACTTGTTCTCATTGATTTTGTGAATATCTCTGTGAGAAAAGGTATAGTTGTTTATCATGGCATTGGCTGTATCAACGCTCATTTCATATACGTAGCGTGTATGCTCTATTAATTTCGCAGGAGAGAACTCTGTGAAATCCTTGGTGTTGAGTCTGCTCTCCAAAAGCTCATCAGAGTATATCTTGGGTTTGAGCCACTCAGCGACCATACACTCTGCAAGTATTTCTATCATATCTTCGTCGATATCAGTCAGAAACTCTTGCAAATCGTCATCACGCAGCGAAAGGTCCACATATGCAGCGCATTTCTTCTGAACCTTTCGACAGACAGAATTCAGATATCGGTTTAGAATCTTTTCTCTGTCTTCTTCGAGCATGGATATAAGTTTATACGCTTCCACTTTGAATATGAAAGCGTTATATATTTCCGAGTAAGAGACAGCCATATTCACTCACCTTATCTCTGGAAAAGCTCGCAACCTACGGCTTCTTCAAGTTTCTTGATAGTATTGATGTTCGAGAGTTCACCAGACTCTATCATATTCATTATACGAACACCTATAGAGTTCTTGATTATAGGCTGTGCCTTCTTCATCTTTGCTATCAGCTTATCTACCTTGCCATTCTTGATGTCTTCAATCTCATCGTATGAGATAGCATCCTTATAGAAGCTATCCATATGCAGGTCTCTCAGCACCGCAAGGTCTACTTCTATCCAGTTTTCAGTAAAGAAACGCCTGTCAGTGCCCTTCATGTTGTAAAGTTCACGCATTTCGACGGGCTGTTCTTCACCGAATTCCTGCCACTCAACATAGTAGCCGTTCCTGCCTATGTATACCAGTTTACCGCCAGTAAGGTTTCTAACATAGACCATTTCATCCATAGGTATCTTTTCTTTGACCCTAAGTTGCGTAACCTTAGTTGTAGCAGGTTCGCTCTGAGATTCGACCCGTGATACTTCACGGGTCTCCTCAGAAAGCTCGCCTTCAGACTTCTTCCTTGTTGTAGCCATTAAGCGAATTTCTCCTTCGTATTAGAATTAGTTAGACATTGTATAAACGCCGATGGACTTAGAGGGGAATACTACCTCTACGCCAGCCTTGTTGATGATGAGGTAATCCTCAGAGAAGTCAGCGTTTACAGCAAATGCAGGAGGTACTATAAGGGAGTCGCCCTCGTTTACATACTTGATGGGCTTGTAGCCGTTAGTAGTACCAATTACATATACCTGATTGTCAGGAAGCATAAAGGTATCAGTATTAGTTCTGTGTACCTGCTTCATTCTAACCATAGGTATACCATTGAACTTACCATAGTAGCCGAGGTTATAGAAGTCGCTCTTGCCCTCATCTGCTACGACAGCAGTAGAACCGTTTACGGAAGTGATGAGCTTACGGAGAGCAGCTCTTGTACCTGTGATTATAGGAGTTGCACCAGTAGCAGCCTCTACATGCTCGCAGAGTTCGAGGAGAGCGTTCTCAGAGTAAGTACCAGATACAGGAATATAGGGAGTACCTGCGCCAGAAGGAGTTACGTATGCGATCCACTTAGCATAGATATCATCGTACTGCTTCTTGGTGATGGAGCGACCTACCTTAACGATAGCGTCAGCAAGGCTTGCTCTGCCAGAAAGGATTCTGTCGAGTTCCTCATATACCTTAACGCCATAGGACTTGGTGGATACAGTGAAAGGCTGACCAACAGACATTCTCTGTCTCCTAAGACCCTGAGTACCTCTTGCTACATCATCGACATAGAAAAGGTCGGAGTCATCTTCGAGTACGAACTCATTAGTATCGCCGAGCTTAAGGTTTCTCCAATCAACGAGGTTCATGAAGAACTCACTGCCAGTAAGACCGTCGAGTGTGGTTCTGGTTACGATTTCCTCGATGATAGCGAAAACATTAGCGCACTTGCCATCTCTTACATCTCTGTAATCAAGATAGTCCTTACCGCCGTTAGCGGTGATTATAGCCTGACGTGCTACCTCGTTAGCGTTATCTGCGGAATACTCAGCAGTAGGCTTACCTTCAACGAGGTCAACGCAAAGTCTTACAATATCATTTGTTGTTGCCATATTCGTTAGCACTCCTTTCTATTAAAGACTTACTACAACGTAGTAGTATGTGTGCCTACCAAGAGTAAACACATCGTCAATCTTACCGATAACAGTACCAGTTGCAGTTCCAGAAACAACGAGCTTAGTAGTTGCACCGAGTACAACATACTTGCCCTTTTCAGGAGTGCCGCTGAATGCCTCAGCAGTTACGGAGAAGCCATCATTCTGATGGAGTCTGTAAGCTCTTATATCCTGACCAGCCTCATTGATGTAATCATCGAGGGGATGTCTCCTTGACTCATCGTACATAAGCTCAGGGTTAGCTACGAGAGCTATCTCTGCGAGAGTCTCTGTACCAGCAGGGGTGGTAGCCTTCCTTACTTCTCTTTCCTGTGTAACAACGCCACCGTTGTTGTAGGTTATCAGATCGCCATATACTACTACATTACCATTCTCTATAGCAGCAGGCTCGTCATTATCGTCGAAGAAACGAACAGAAAGAAGCTGGGAGCTATCTTCTGTGCCGCTCATTCTGTCAAGATTTACAACAGCATATGCCATATTTATTACTCCTTTCAAATATTATTCTTGCCGAACTCAGCAAAAAGTCCGCCATAAGGCTGATTGTTCTCCTTAGCATCGGAGTTATCGCCCAGAGCGAAACGTACTATGCTATTCTCAGGCTTCGTAGTTTCAGCCGAGAACTTTGCATTTGCATCTGCAAATATTACCTTGCACTTAACATCGAGGTCCTCAGCAGAGAACTCAGAAATATCCCCAGCAGTAAGTGCGGAGAAATCTGCATTATTTGCAAGTAGTGTGCTCCACTTAGCAATTACCTCGTTCCTTGCCGCATCAGCCTGAGCCTTTTCAACACCTTGCTTGAATTCAGTCAGTGCGAGATTCTCTGTCTTCAGAGCTTCTACAGACATACGAAGTTCCTCAAGCTCGGTTTCCTTACCAGCCCTTGCAGCTTCAAGTTCTGCCTTCTCAGCTTCGGTGAGCTTCTCAAGATAGATTGTCTCAGCCTCGCCATCGAAGACTACCTTGTCGTCAACAACGCTGTAATTCTGCCTGAACTCGATATTTTCCTCTGAACCGTAGGGCTTATACTCAAACATAGTGTCGAATACATCGCCTACCCAAGCGTCAATACCTCTCTTGTTAAGCTCGCAGTAAATAAACCTTCTGATGTCCTCATGAGACAGAGCAAAGTTAGCGGTGTCGTCAGAGGTATCGTCCTGAGTATCTGTAGCATCAGTTGCGGAATTATCATCGAACTGTGCGGTGGTATCATCCGTTACTGCGCCAGACATGTTGGTATCATCGGTAGAGGTGTTATCGGCAAATGTCGCAGTATCACCTGTATTCGCTTCAGGTACAGTAGTTACCTTGTTATCATCATTCATCTCGTTAATCACCTCTTTCTTCTGGTTATCAAGAGCAAACTTGAGTTCAGTTACCATCTTCGTTATTTGCTCATATATATCAGTCCCGAAAGTTTCAACTGTCGCCTTGGCATTCAGCATACCAGTCTTGATGTTATCACCGAGCAGTGTTACTCCCTTGTATCTGAAGTTTGTAACAATGTACTCATTAGTATCGGTATCCTCATCCAGTTCGTCAATTATAGCTTCCATAGACAGATTTTTAGTCCCATCTCTTTCTATGATATCTTGAGCATAGTTAGAGTAATCCTTCCAGATGTAGCCGTCAGCAAATGCGTAAAGCTTGCCATCGACTTCCTCTACTGCGTAGTTGCAGTCCTCTGGAATAAGACCTATAGGCGTTTCTTTATAGATTAGCTTAAAATCGTCTTTCTCATCAGAAAGAATATTCTTTTCAAAAGCCATGTCATGAGCCTTGAAATCAAGACCCTTATCGTCACTCGCCACAACATAAGCCAGAATAGGAATATTCTTTATAGAGTCAGCAGCGTTCTTCAGGCTGTCAGATGAGAAGTT
>AUXO010824764.1_pt1 | contig 13582 bp, 17 predicted proteins | sample 768731 | NCBI WGS metagenome assembly AUXO01 (sample SAMN02715735, study PRJNA202380) | gut metagenome | biome: sheep rumen | host: Ovis aries | place: New Zealand: Palmerston North
ATTATCGAAAATGTAAAAAAATATGTAGAAAAAATGATGGAGGATTAATATGAAAGTTGTAGATTTAAGAGAATTAGCATTAAAAAAAGTCAAAATTACAGGAAATATAATTGGCAAATTTGGTTCATTTGAAATAGAGCAAAAATATTTAAACAACACAAAAGATGTGCTTGAAGTAGGTTACACTTTTCCAATAGTTGAAACAGCAACCGTGGTTGGATTTGAAATTCATGTGGGCGACAAAATCTTAAAAGGCAAATGTAAGGAAAAAGCGGCAGCCAAAGAAGAGTATCAAAGAAATATGGTAAAAGGCAACAGCGCATACTTAATGGAGCAAGAAACTGATAATATTTTCAAAATATCTGTTGGAAAAATTGACAAAGGTGAAGAAGTTACAGTCATTATTAAATATATTGATAAATTCGAAATTGTTGATAATTCTATTCAAATACTAATGCCAACACTAGTTACCCCTAAATATAAGTCAGCAATCACTAGTAAGTTATTCTATAGAAAAGTTGACTATACTGTGGATTTTAATATCAATATTGACAAAACAGTCAATAGAAAAAGTATTTATTGTCCAAGTCATAACATTAATCTTATTGATGAAGAGGACGCAGAGCGTATAGAAGTATTAGATTATGACTTATCAAAAGATTTTAAATTAGTAATTGAATTAAAAAATGAGCTTTCATCAAATGCTATAACTTCAAAAACACTAGATAAAAAGGATATGATTTATTTATCATTCATGCCAGAGATAACAGATTCATATGAAGATGAAGAAAAGGAATACATATTCATTGTTGATGTATCTGGATCTATGGGTATACAAAAAATGGATGAAACAAAAAAAGCCGTAATCGAATGTTTAAAGCAATTGGATGAAGGGGATAAATTTAACATTGTACCATTCGAATCAACATTTGAAGCTATGAATCTTAATTCTATAGAGTATAATGAGGAAAATTTACAAAAAGCGATAGAATATGTGAATAATTTAAAAGCGCATGGTGGCACTGAAATTTTAAACCCAATAAAATTTGCTTTATATGAAAAGGATACTAATAAAATAGTTTTATTATTTACAGATGGCCAAGTTGGAAACGAAAGTGAAATAATTGATTTTGTAGATACAAATATAAATAAGAGCAGGATTTTTCCATTTGGTATCGATACAAATGTTAATTCAGCATTTATTAAACAATTAGCAAAAGTTGGAAATGGTAAAGCAGAACTAATCCAACCACACGAAAAAATTGATGACAAAATTATAAGAACTTTTGCAAGAATTCAAACACCATTGGTAGAAGATTTAAAAATTGATTATGGTAAAAATAAATTGATAGATGAAATTAGGGAAGAGAAGTGCTTGTTTAATTATGAGTTCTTTAATGTTTTTGCGGAAATAGAAAAATTAGAAGATGATATTATATTGAAAGGAAAAATTCAAAACAAAGAGCATACTTGGAAAATCAAAAAAGAGAACATCAAAACAACAAATGTTGATGTTGAAGTACTATTTGCGAAACAGCAAATGGATAGGCTAGAGGAGTATATCAGAAATTCAAATGATAAAGAAAAAGTCGAAAACTATAAAAAGATGATAGTTGAATTATCTGAAAAATATAATATTAACTCAAAATATACTTCATTCATAACAATTAATGAAAGAGAAAATAAAATATTGGATGTTCCGATCTATCAAGAAACACCATTAAGCAATGCTTTTGAAGATGGTGCTGTTGCAGATAGTGGTATGTTCTTCTCAAAGGTTGCACCAAGAGGATTGGGCTCTATTCCAAAAAAGGCCACGAAAGCAAGCAATATGCCTACTTATGCAGCTGATAGTGATACGATGATGTTTATGGAGCAAGAAAGGATTTTACCACCAAATAGACAGAAAAAATTAGTAAGTCTTGGAGATACACCAAAAACAAACATAGAAATATTGGAAGAAATGGTAAGACAATATTTTGCTATATTTATGGCGAAAGAAGAAAAATCTATAACAACATATTTACTATATGCTATTTTATATTGCTACAGAGATTTTGCTGAAGAAGCTGAATACAATAAACTAATAGATTATTTAGTTACTCACAAAGATGAGATTTCATCTAATGAGTTTAATTACGCATTACTATATATGTATAATTCTAAAGTTCGAGATGATAAACACCAATTGGTAGAATTTATGAATCACGATTATAGAAAGGCAGCACAAACTGGTTTGACTATTAAAATTGATTTTCATGAATTATCAGAAGAGAAGATGGATGAAATAGTAAAAAATAATTCGATAGAAGAAAATATTGATATAGTATTAGAAATGCTGATTTTTAAAAGCTATTATAACAGAAGTTCAGTAAGGTTTTAAAAACCTTACTGTTTTTTTATTCAAAATATTGGTTTAAAAAACAATAAATGATATAATCCAAATAGTTAAAAAAACATTACGGAAATAGAGCATACAGACATTTTATAAAAGGAGGAAATTATGGAAGAAGTATTTGAATTTTTGAAAAAATGTGGAACATTTTATTTAGCTACAGAAGATGGTGATCAACCAAGAGTAAGACCATTTGGAGCAATTAATATCTACGAAGGAAAACTATATCTTCAAACAGGAAAAGTTAAAAATGTATCTAAACAAATGCAAGTAAATCCTAAAGTTGAGATATGTGGCTTTATGGATGGTAAATGGGTTAGAGTAGAAGCAAAAGTTGTAAGAGATGATAGAATTGAAGCGAAAGAGAGTATGTTAGATGCAAATCCTGAATTAAAAAGTATGTATTCAGCAAACGATGATAATACAGAAGTATTGTATTTGGAAAATGCCAAAGCTACATTTAGTTCATTTACTGAACCATCAAGAGTAGTAGAGTTTTAATTAACGGAGGAAGAGAAGGAAAGACAATGCTTCAGAAGTTGCAGTAAATTGGTTAAGAGGACTTGGATTCTGATAAACAAAGATGAATTATATAATTTTATTAAATCAAAAAATATATGGCATATTGATTAAAAAAATGATGGAAGCATGACAATAAAAGGAAATTCTCGTGATTTAGTAGAATTGGCAGACTTATTGGTAAGTGTTGCAGCATCTATATAGAGATTGGATAATAAGTAATGGATAAAAAAGTATTTTTAATAATTTTATTAATAATTGTTATAGCTATTATAGTTATTGTAAATAGGAGGCCTAAAGTGAAAGTGGACAATACTCCTCAAAAGCTACAAAACGAGACTGTGCTTGAAGTGGCCAAAGAACATGAGACGATTAAAATCAAAGTTAATAATCAAGAGTTAGAACTTGAATTGGAGAAAAATTCAGCTGTTGAAGCTTTTATGGAAATATTAAAAGAAAAAGATGTAGTAGTTGATGCTCACGATTATCACAATTTTGAAAAAGTGGGGAGCCTAGGATTTTCACTTCCAAGAGATGATAAAAATATAACAACTCAACCGGGTGATATAGTACTTTATCAAGGGAATCAAGTATGTATTTTTTATAATTCAAACACATATGATTATACAAAATTAGGAAGAGTTAAAAATACTAATTTAAAAGAGATTTTGGGTGATGGAGATGTTACTCTAATCTTTACGTATGTCAATAATGACGAGACTTTATACGATTAAAAAATAATTAGCACTCTACTATTGACATTGCTAAAAATGGTGGTATAATGTATTTGTAAGTAGAAATTACAAATATGTGCATACCCTAATATACAGAGTATCAACACATAAAATTATTTTGTAAAGGAAGTGGTTTTTATGATGATGATACCAAGAAAAAGAAATGAGTTTGACTTGTTTAGAGATTTTTTTGAAGGAGATGATTTCTTTCCAGTTAGAAGAGAGCATTCAATAATGAAAGCAGATATTAAAGAGAAAAAAGATAAATACATTATTGAAGTAGATCTTCCAGGATATGAAAAAGAGAATATCAACTTACAATTGAAGAACAATTACTTGATTGTAACTGCTGAAGTTGATAAAGAAGATGATAATGAAGAAGATGGAGAATTTGTTCATAAAGAAAGATATTATGGACATTGCACAAGAAGCTTCTATGTTGGAGATAAAGTAACTGAGGAAGATATAAGTGCAGAATTCAAGAATGGTACTTTAAAAATTAATATTGCTAAGAAAGGTAATACAGAAGAATTACCAGAAGCAAAGCATATTGATATCAAATAAAAAATTAGGAAGTTGCGATTAAAGCAACTTCCTTTTTTAATTTCCTTCTTGATGATAATTACCAATTTGATCAATTATATATGGAGATTCTTGATATACATAGTAATTGATCCAATTTGAATAAAATAATTGGCTTGCCATGCGCCAGCTTAAGTTTGGAATTTCATTAATGTCGTCATGTGGATAATAATTCTTTGGAATTTGAATATCCAAATTTTTATCTAAATCTCTTTTGAATTCAGCATCTAAGCGCATTCTTTCATATTCTAAATGGCAAGTAACAAAAAAGTTTTTTCTATTTTTAGATGCGATTATAGTAGCACCCGCTTCTTTTGAAAATGCAAGAACATCTAGGTCTGGATTTTCTTCTATATCAACATCATTTATTTTAGTATGTCTTGAATGTGGGGCGTAGAAAGTATCATCAAATCCTCTAAATAGTGGTTCTTTTTTATGAACAATTTGATGAGAGAAAACACCAAAACATTTTTGATTTAATTGTTCTTTGTCAATTCCATAATGATAATATAGAGCTGCTTGTGAAGCCCAACAAATATTAATTGTTGAAGTAACATTACTTTTGCTCCATTCTTGAATTTGGCAAAATTCATCATAGTAATCAACCTCTTCAAATTTTAAATGTTCTACAGGGGCTCCTGTAATAATTAATCCATCAAATTTTTCATTTTTTATATCATCAAATGTTTTATAGAAAGTTTCTAGATATTCATTTGATTCATTTTTTGAAACATGAGTTGAAGAGCGAAGCAAAGTGATTTCTAATTGTAGGGGAGTATTGGATAATAATCTATAGATATCTAATTCAGCTTTTTGTTTTTCTGGCATTAAGTTTAAAATTGCAATTTTAAGAGGACGGATGTCCTGAGTATTAGCTCTTCTGGTTGACATTACAAATATATTTTCATTTTCTAATTTCTTTTTTACTGGTAATTCATTTGAAATAATAATTGGCATTTTTTGATTCTCCTAATTGATTATTGCACATTATACATGAAAAAAACAAATTTTACAAATAATGAATGTGGCTGCTCCCATTCTGGAAACAGCCGATATGAACATCACAAACCGATTGAACGCTGTCTTGCAGCGCGCAGAAGTAGGTCATACTCAATGACTTTTGCAGACAGATGATGGATTGCCCTATCTGCTGTAGCTGTTGCGAATTTTGTTACTTCATTATTTGGAAGAGATTTTATCATGCAAAGTATTGAAATGTCAATTTTATCCATTTATAATAAACGATAGAGATGAGGTGGAAATATGTCTATAACAAAATATGAAACCAATGTAAAAAGGGATTTGTTTTTGAAGAAAAGTAAGGCGTCTGCCAGCAAATATAAAGAAAATATAGAGTTTAATGTTTTGAAAATTTATTCTGCTGATAAGAAAAATTTGTTTTATGGATTTGGGGGAGCAATTACTGAAGCTACAGCATATGCATATAGCAAGCTGTCTGAACCTAATAAAGAGAATTTTATAAAAGATTATTTTTCTAAAGAAGATGGAAGTAATTATTGTTTTTGTAGATTACCAATTGGCAGTTCGGATTTTTCAATTAACTCATATTCATATTCTAATAAAAAAGATTTGTCAGATTTTTCAATATCACGTGATTATCAATATATTATTCCATTGATAAAGGATATTCAAAAAGTTTGCCCTAATATTAATTTTGTAGCATCACCATGGTCACCTCCTAAATTTATGAAAAGCAACAAATTGTTGATTTTAGGTGGAAAATTATTAAAAAAGTATTATTCTCTATATGCAAAATATCTTTGCAAATACTTAATTGCATATCGAGAAGAGGGAATCAATATAGATTTTATTACAGCTCAAAACGAGCCCCAAGCAATTCAAATATGGGAATCATGTATATTTGATATTAAACACGAGATTGATTTTGTAGAAAACTATTTGGTTCCAGAAATAGAGCAAAATGGATTGAGCACAAGAGTTTTATTATATGATCACAATAAAGAAAGATTATTTGGTAAGGCTAGAGAAGCATATCAATATTTAAAAAATCCAGAGAAAGTTGCTGGGTTTGCATATCATTTTTACACTGGTGATCATTTTGAACAATTGGATATGATAAAAAAAGAATATCCAGACAAGCTATTAATTCATACAGAAGGGTGTATGGAATATAGTAATACACAAACTAAAAATATAGTTGAACATGGTGAAAAATATGCTCATGATATAATTGGCGATTTGAAAAATGGATGTAATGCCTATATTGATTGGAATTTATTATTGGATCATAAAGGTGGACCAAATCATAAACTAAATTATTGTGAAAGCCCAATTATGCTTAACAAAAATGAGCAGGATTATGAAAAAAATATTTCATACTATTACATTACACAAATCTCAAGGGTTATTTATCCAGGAGCATATAAACTATATAGTAGCTCTTATACTGATAAGATAGAGATGGTAGCTTTTAAAAATCTTGATGATTCAATTGGCGTAGTATTGTTAAATAGAGATGATTCTAATTATGTTTATAATTTGTGCATTGATGACAAAGTAATACATGACAATCTAGATAGTCATGCAATTGTAAGTTATTTAATAAAATAAAAACCTCCCGTCAGGGAGGCTTTTTTTAGTATAAAAGCATACACATACCAAATGTTGAGAAAACTGCAAATAGTGTAGAGAGCGCATAAACAGCCATGCTCAATACATAACTATTTTTCTTTTGTAAAAAGCAAGCATTTAAGATTGGTAATAATCCTATGTATGCATATATGTATTTTGAGTGCATGGTACAGCTAGCTGGAAAGCGTATATTGAAGAAAATAAAGGAGCTTAGCCAGATATAACATGCAATAATTAGTATATTTATTTTTAAGTTATTACCTTTTATTGCTAAATATATTGAAGCGAAAATAGATAAAAGATATAACAAAATAATAATATATGTTAATAAAATTGAAAAATGGAATTCTACTGAAAGCATAAACAATATGTCAGATTTTATTGCATAAGCAAAAATATTTTTATGGGTTCCTTCTATAGTTCTTGTCAGTAATTCTTTGCTAAAAGGTGTATATCTATTTACAAAATTATAATCCGAAATAACTAAATGATCACTTGGCGGAACAACATATAAAAATGGTTGATTAAACATTTTATAATTTCTATATGGATGAATTAATGCGATAGGGGTACTGATAAGCAAAAATAATAATGTTTGTATCAAAAATGTTTTAGTTTTATATGTTGGTTTGTAATCTTTTTTCTTAGTTACAATATACTCAGCCAAACCTATAGTAATACTTTTTACCCATTTGAAACATACAACGCCAGATATTATCAGCAACATTACGAACATACTTGTTTTTGTTGCACATCCCAAACCAAAGGTCAATCCTAACAATATAGTATTTAGATAGGAAGGTTGTTTTTCCCATTTTAATAGAAGGTAGAAACAAAGTAAAATTAACATAGATACAAGCATATCATTACTTATAAAACCACTCATATATATGAAAAGTGGATTAAATCCTACAAATAATAAAACAATTATTTTATAAAAATCTTTGAGCTTTAGTTCATTACAAATCTTTATAATAATTAACATTGCAACTATTGAATAAATACAAGTTAGAATTTGTAATGATTCTATTTTTGACATTGCACTAAGCGGGAAAAAATCTAATATCTTAAGCCATCCTGCACATATTAGATGGTGTAGAGGAGGATGATATTGCTGAACTAAATTTTTGTTTGGTAATTGTCCTGTTTTATAAATTGTCATTATATAATCAAGATGTCTATATTCTTTCAAGTGATCTCGGTTTTGCTCATAAATCTTTTCATATGCTTCGTTGCTATGATTCAATTTTCTTGCTCCAACATCATATTGATATTCATCAATACTCATCTCATGAATATATAGTATTCGTAGTAATGAGGCTAAAATAAATAGTATAACTATAAAACCTTTAGAAATCATATTAATATTGATTTTATTCTTTTTTATCATTAGAAACTCCTAAATTAACTATTATTTTATAATTTTTTGATGTAGTAATTATATATAAAAACAAATTTACAAACAAGTAACAATTTGATTAATAATTATTAATTTTTTGTTTTCCGGCTTTACATTATCTTTCTACTATGCTACTATTAGAATAGTGTTATAGTATACTTCATTTATACTTTCAAGAGCTTATAAATTCCATCCGAATTTAATAAAGTATAAAAAAATAAAAGTTTTAAATGGGTATATTACACAATACATACTTTATTAAATAAAAGGGCATATTTTCGGTAAAAGTTTATGTACTATGATTGACTTTTGAAGTAAAATGTAGTACAATACAATTAGCGATGTATGGGTTTTTAAGGGGGGTTTATTATGAATAAAAGAGTTTTAAGAATTATTACTATTTTATTGATGGTAGCTGTTATGGTAGTTGGATTTGTAGGACCAACATTTGGAGCATTGCCAAAACCATCTGAATTTGATTCAATTGAGGATGGATCAGGTGCGAAAGGTTCAGCTCAAAGAATAGTTGGAGCATTAATAGATGTATTCCAAGTAGTTGGTGTAGGTGTAGCAATTATTATGTTAGTTATGCTTGCTATTAAATACTTGTCAGCAGCACCAAATGAAAAAGCAGAGATTAAGAAAAGTGTATCTATATATGTGCTAGGTGCAGTATTATTGTTTGCTGCTACTGGTGTTTTGGAAATAGTACAACAATTCGCTAATAATGTACGTGCTGGCGAATAATAAAGGAGGTTATTATGAGTAAAAAAATGTTAAAATGTATTGCAATTTTATTGATGGTTGCAATTGTGGTTGTAGGATTTGTTTCACCAGCTTTTGCAGCTAAAGACATTGATGTAGGTTCTTATGACGATTATGATGGTGGTGATGCAACAAAATCTGCTAAAAGAATAGTTGGAGCGTTAATAGATGTATTCCAAGTAGTTGGTGTAGGTGTAGCAATTATTATGTTGGTTATGCTTGCTATTAAATACTTGTCAGCAGCACCAAATGAAAAAGCAGAAATTAAAAAGAGTGTTTCAATTTATGTATTAGGTGCAGTATTATTGTTTGCAGCATCTGGCGTATTAGAGATAGTACAACAATTTGCTAGCAATGTAGGCACAGATGGCACTACTGGAGGTAACTCTGGTGGTACTGCTGTAGCATAATGAGAGAAAAATATAATAAAAGAGAATCCCGTTAAGATAGGATTCTCTTTTTTGTGCAATGAAATAATAAAGTTATCTTTTTGATATATGTTTTTAATAATTCTTATGCTATAATCATATAGAAGCATTTTAGACTTTGAGGAGATTAAATTATGAAAAAGTTGTTAATTTCTATTATGGGATTAGTAATTATATTTACATTGTTATTCCAATATTTTCCAATTGCGTCTTTTGCAACTAATTTTGATACTGGGTATTATGATCCAAACAATAATCATGCGCAAAATGGTGGCGTAAATGTGGGAAATACAGCTGCTACGATTGTCGGAACAGTTCTAACTGTTGTACAATGGGCTGGTGCTGCTATTGCTATTATTATGCTGATAACTTTGGGAGCTAAATATCTGTATGGTGGTGTCGATGATAAATCAACTGTAAAGAAAAGCACTGTGGGATATGTAATAGGTGCTGGGATTTTCTTTGGTGGAACTGTGTTGGTATCTGTTATAAAGAACTTTATCTTAACGAGTATGAGAAAGTAAGTAAAGGAGAGAGATTATGGTTAAGAAGATTGTTATATTTTCATTAATTGCAATTCTCGCATTATCTTGTTTATATTCAGTATGTGCAGGAGTATTTGATGATCATACAGAGAAAATGATGGATGTTACTACTGAAGCAGAAGATGCAGTAAAGGTAACCAAAAATGTTTTGGGTGGTGCGATAGATGTTGTACAGTGGTTTTGTGTAGGTTTTGCAGTTATTGTATTGATTGTACATGGAATTAGATATATGTCAGCAGCCCCTGAAGGGAAAGCTGAGATTAAGAGAGAATTAACATTTTTTCTAATTGGTGCTGGAATTATTTTTATGGCAAGTACATTGGTAGAAATACTTCAGACACTATTTAAAACAGCAGTAGAAGAATCACAAGGAGGGGCATAATGAAAAGAAAAATATTAATTATATGCTTAATGATTATGATATTATTTGCATTAATCAGTAACGTATATGGGTTTACAGGAAGTGATGTAACTTCTAATTTAAAACCAAATGATGTAACCGGCTCAGATATAGGCAAGAGTATACAAACTCCATTAGGGGTTATTCTTGATGTGATAAGAATAGTAGGAATGGGAATAGCTATGATTATGATTCTTGCTTTTGGTATAAAATACATGATAAGTATGCCAAATGAAAGAGCTACAATGATGAAACAATCAATGGTTTATTTGTTAGGGGCTTTATTATTATTTGGAGCAAGTTTTATAGTAGGAATAATAGCTAAAGTGGTCGAAACTGCTACTAATCCATAAAGATACTGATTAGGGGGAATTATTATGAATTATAAAAAAATAATGAGTATGGTTTTAATGATACTGATAACCAGTATAATGATTTATTGCTTTTTGGGCTTTGATAATGAGGTAAATGCCTTATCACCTAGTGATTTAACTGCTCAGATGAGTGATATTTCTATCAATACAGCTATAACAAATTCTTCTTTTGGGGGTTTTTTGAAAGATGTTATTGGTTATATACAAATTGCTGGTACGGGAATTGCGATAATTGTAGTTACTATTTTAGGAATTAAATATTTAACAGCTAGTGTTGAAGCTAAGGCTGAAATAAAAAAAGATATGATGCCGGTATTAATAGGAATGGGACTTCTATTTGCTGGAGTTAATCTAGTGGGAATTGCAGCAAATGTGGTTGGCTTGATGTTTGGTTAATAATCTAGCGTAAGCTAGATTATTTTTTTAAGATGAACTGTTACAAAAATGACATACAAAAATCACAAAAATGTAAAAAAGAGCTATGTGCTTATGCTACTTTAAAAACTGAAAAAAAGTTGATTTATAGAGAGCTTTGAGTGTTGAAAAAAAAACAGTCTTCTTATATAATTTAAATGTTGAGTTTTGTAAATCAAGAAAGGTGTAAAGTATGAAAATAATTAAAAAATTAAGTGTTATTATAATTATCATTGCTATATGTAATTGCTTCTTTGCGATTGATTCCAATGCCGCTGGTGGAGGGTCTACTCCCAGTGGGAGTTCAATAATAAGTGCTGCCAGTAATTTTGTTAATACTGGTTCGAATAAAGCAGGTGGCGTAACCACTAACGGGGTTACAGCAGTGGTGTCTTTTGCTGCATCAATTATAGCTACTATTGGGATGTTTGTCTTAGCTATTGCAACTTTGATTTTGGGTATACAATACCTAACTGCTAATCCACAAAGGCAGGCTGGACTTCGTGCACAAATGATTGGATTACTATGGGCTTCTGTTGTCGTATTTGGCGCATATGGTATTTGGAACTTATTGGTTACAATTGTAGCTTCATTCTAAAATTAGTTTATATATTTATTAAATATAATTATTCAATACAATACAAAGGAGAGATTTTTTTATGGGAACTTATTACATTCCACGTAACTACAAAGGAGAGACTAGAATTTTGTACATTTTTTCTGTTAAGTCACTTATCACAACTGCCGTCGGAGCAGGACTAGGATCTGTGTTCTTATTTATTTTTAACATGATGGGATTTCAAATGGTAGGTGTTGTTATCATGGCAATATTTGCCTTACTAGGATTTGTTTTTGGTGCTGTTAAGATTCCAACTATTGTTGGTATACCAATTACTAAGAAAATTGGTGGAGAACCACTTAGTGAAATCTTTACACGTTATTTAAAATACAGACAATCAAGATCTGTATATACATATGTAGATGAGAAAAAGGAGGCAAATAGATAATGGGAGATATGGATGGTACAATCACACTTTTAAAGTATTTGATTTTTGGGGCATTTGCAATAATGTTTGTTTTGATTTTTGCATATGTATATATTTCAAGGCCAAAGAAGCAAGCATCTGATATAGCAGATGACTCAGGAACTACTCCAGAGGAAGAAGCAAAGAAAAAGAAACCACTTGAAGAGTATGGTAAATTCCATGGTGTTATGAGAAAAGAAGATATTAGGGAGTTTATGGATTTCGATACTATCGTGGATGACATGATTGTAAGAAAAAACCAAAAGCAATTTGTTATGGTTATACAATGTAATGGTATTAACTTTGACTTAATGAGTGAACAAGAAAAAATCTCTGTTGAAGAAGGTTTCGTTGAGTTCTTAAATACATTAAGATTCCCAATTCAATTATATGTTCAAAGTAGAACTTTAAATCTTCGCGAAATAATTGATAAATATAAGGGAAGAGTAGAAACTCTTTCTGATGAAATAAAAAAATTGGATATTAAAATTGCCCAAGCTAATACACAAGGCGATAGAGCATTAAAAGAAAAGTTGAATTTTGAAAAGCGTAGAAAAGAAAATGTGTTAGAGTATGGTATGGATATCACTGATTATGTTGAAAGATTAAGCTCTAATAAAAATATCCTTCAACAAAAAACATATGTTGTTTTATCTTATTATTCTGCTGAAATTGGTGGAAATGTTGATAACTACTCTAAAGAGGAAATATATAGTATGTGTTTCTCAGAGCTTTATACAAGATGTCAAAATATTTCAAGTGCTTTATCTACGTGCCAAGTATCATGCAAGATTCTTAATTCTGAAGAGTTGGCAGAGTTGCTATATATTGCATATAACAGAGATGAAGCTGAGTTATATCAATTATCAAAGGCTCTTGATTCACAATTTGATGCGTTATATAGCACAGGCAAAGATGTTATAGAGAAGCAACAAGAAAGAATAGAGCAAGAAATCAATGCTACTGCTTTGGATTTGGCAACCAGTAGTATTATTAGAGCAGATAGACTAAAGCAACAAGAAGAATTAAAGATTCAATTGGATAAAGACCAAAAAGTTAAAACTAAAGCTATGGAATTACTTGATAATTACGAGAATCAATTAGATCCTAGAACATATCAATTAGCTAAAGAACAAGTAGAGATTGAGATGGATCCTATTATTCAACAAGATAGATTAAATATAGCAGGAAAACCAGCTCAAGAGCAACTGGATTCAAGAAGAATTGTTACAAAAAAATCTGAAAATACAAATCCTAATGTGGAGCAACCAGTTAATCAACCAAATGCAGCTATGAATAACACAAATCAAGTTAACCCAAATGCGAACATTACGGGAAATAATTAGGATTGGAGGATAAAGTATGGGTATGTTAAAGAGTAAGAAAAAA
>AUXO017399102.1_pt1 | contig 13581 bp, 3 predicted proteins | sample 768731 | NCBI WGS metagenome assembly AUXO01 (sample SAMN02715735, study PRJNA202380) | gut metagenome | biome: sheep rumen | host: Ovis aries | place: New Zealand: Palmerston North
TAGGCGAATATACAATAAGATTTACATTTGATGAGACAGATTTATATTATGCTACTGAATTAGAATTTGATTTTGAAATAGCATATGAAATTAATACTTTTGTTTATTTTAGAATAGCTGAAGCTTATTCTTTATTAATTGAATTTGATAGATTTGGTAAAATCGATAAGGTGGTTAATCAAAATGATTTAGGTTATGTATTTATTGATAAGTATGAGCTAGTTGGTAAAACAGCAACTGAATTTGTTCAATTATATAATGAAGACTTAGTAAGTGGTGGCTACGAAAATCTATTACATTATTATGAAAAAATTAATAACAATTTAAATATTGATGTTGAGGTTACAAAACAACCAAATGAAATAAATCCTATTTATGAAGAAATTATTGAAGCAGTTGATAATTTAGATAATCATTCTTTTGTTTATAAAGTACATGATTGTGCAATAACAGGGTCATACTATGCTTTAATTTATTGGTTAAGTGAGTTTGATTCAAAGAAATGTGCAGAAAAATTAGACATGCTTATGGATGCTTTATCAAAATGTCACTCATCTAAATTGCAAAATCTTTATAGGAATTTATATTTATATGATTTAGAAGCATTACTTATTGAATATTATATTGGTGTATTAGAAGAAATAGATACTGATGAGGCAAATGATTATATTAATGAGCTAAATAATTATAATGATGTAAGGATAAATAATAATTTTATAGGTGTAAAGCAGCTATATCGTTTAAATCCATATTATCTAGCTTTGGAAACTCAATATGCTGATGCCTTCTCAGGGTTATTACATGCAGTTCGTGATTTTGACAAGGAGATCTGTGATTATTACTATAGATTATATATTGATACACGGGACTTTATAGGTGACTATGAAGAAACATTTAATTATATTACTATGGAAAGCAATTTTGATAAGAACTTATCTTCTTTCATAAATACAATTTCAAATTCTAATTTTAAAGCATTAATAAATGATTATTTCGATGAAGAAGAATATGATTATTACTTTAATAGAATATTTGAAGTTTCAGCTGATGAAATTGAAATGTGCATAGAAGAAGGCTATGATCAAAATGTATATTATCTAGATCAAAACGCTATTGGTGGTGAAAATAAATATTATTATGATGATGAATACGCAGGGCTTACATATATATTTAATATTTATGAATTAGAGGATGAAGATTATTATATAGGCTATATTATTGATGGTGTTTATGATAAGAATGAGGCTTTAGATAGCAAAATTGAAAAGAGAGTTTTAGATATTTTCGTTTATGAAGATGAAAATGGTTATATTAAATATTCAAATTATAAGGGTCTTAATGCAGCTCTATTTAATTTTAAAACTAATGAATTTAGAACTTGTAAGGGTGAATTAGTTCATATTGCTTATATTGTAGATTCTGAGGGTAATCCATATACAATTAGATTAAATAAATCAGGTGATGAGCTTATTTCATATTCATATGGTGGATATTGGACTCTTGATGAAATTGTTAAGCGTGTAACTGAGCCTAGTGATGATCATTTTGGTGAAGATACTATTTGGTGGTATGATGGCGAATATGTAATGATTGCAGGCTATGGCATGATGTATAAATTCGAAATAAATCCAAATGATCCATATATCTTAAAGGAATATCAAATAGAATTTGATTATAAAGATGTAAAATTTAATTATTTCTATGATAACCCAGTTTGTAAATTAGCATTTGTTACAATTAATAATGACAATTATGTTTTCATGTATTCATCAAATGATTCATATGATGATATTGAAGCTGGAACAGCAAAGCCATATTTAGGCTTAAATGGTGTATTGACTTGGTATTTAGATGGTGATACTATTTTCACTCCATTTGATGAGGATAGTGCATATATTATTACTTCAAATGGTCTTGAAAGATTTAATAGTACAGATATTCGTTATGAAGAAACAGCTTATGTATATAATGAAGGTCAAGATTATTATACTTTAGTGAGAGCTTATAGATATAATAAGAAAATTACTCGTTACATGATGAAAAATGATGAGCGTTATGCTGATCATCTATGGGATGAGGATGATAATTCTGTATTCATTTATGAAAAGTATATGCTAGTAAATGCATTCACAAAGAATGATGATGAATTAATTATCTTAGATTATGATAATGCTACAAAGAAAATATTATATTCAGGTTATAATCTAAATGAAGAAAAATATTTCATCATTTATGAATTAAATGGATATGTATTATGTAATTTATATAATAAATTTAATAAAACTGTAGAGGATACATTTGCATCAGATTCAAATGGAGTATTTATGGTTCAAAATACATGTGGTGGTTTAATATATATTTATGTAAATGATGCTCATTGTTATTATTTTGAGGTTGTTGATAATGAATTAATCGAGGTTGCACCTGAAGGATATGAGATTGTAATATTTGAAAATGAAGGTGATGTTTTCTATAAGCAAGTAGTTACTATAGATGGTACACCTAGATATGATTATATACCTACACCTACAAAACCTTATGATGATGTATATTATTATTGTTTTGAAGGCTGGAAGGAAGATTTTACAGCAGAAGAAAGAACATTTGTTGCTCAATATGGTATGTTTAGGAGAGATAAAACAGTCATTGTAACAGATGGTTATATTGATTATGCTTATGATGGAAAAGAAGTTCCAATGCCAACCTACCAAACTAATTCTGATGGTAAAGCAGCAATATATTATAAGCTAATTGATGCTGATGATGATACTTATACTCTTGGTATGCCAAAAGAGGTTGGAAGATATTATGTTAAATTAGTAATTGAAGGAACTGAGCATTATTTAGAAAACTATAAAATTATTGAATTAGATATTGAATTACCTACTAAGCAATATGTAATGTTCCATTATTTAACACTTATTAATTTATTAGTAGATGAGAAAGGCTATGTTGTTGATACTAATACCTTAGATCAAGTATTAAATCCTGTACTTGAAGAAGCATGTGTTATTGGCTTAACAATTGAAGAGGCTACTAGAGCTTTAGTTAATGCTTATGATAAATTAGGCTTATTTGCTTTAAGGAATGAAGATACTGAGGATGATAAGAATTTATTATTCAAGGTTCAAGTATTTAGCTATGGTAATTATTCTAATTATTTCAATGAAATTATTAAGAACGCAGCTGATGAAGAATTAGAAGCCTTAGATTTAGAATTTGAATGCTTATTAACTCAAAGTGATGTAAAAGAAATGCATTTACCTAATTTCACATTGTTAAGTGAAAATGAAATTGATGAATTAGATCAATATGAGACTATTGAATATTTCTTAGATAATTTCTTATTAACAACATATTATTCATATGGATTTAATGAATATGTCATTAATTTAGAGCCAATTTATACATTCTATACTGAGCTTGGAATTATATCAAATGCATTAGAAGGTTATAGTGGAGAAGCATATGATGCATTAAAGAATGCAATTACCTCAGTAATTACAATTCTTAATGAATCTATGGCTGATATTAATGCTGAAGCAGCAAAAGTATTAAAGAATGATTCTAAATATTTCTATTTAAGAAATGATTTCTATAATGCTTTAAATACATATATGGAAGCATATCAAAATGATGATGACATAACATTACAACTAATGCCACCACTAGGAATTATGGAATTCTTTGATGATATGATGAATAGTAAAGATCTTGAAGCTTTAGTTAAAGTATTTGATACTCCAACTAATGATGCTAAAGCTTTAAGAGCTTCATTATTTGCTTCAAGTAATAATGTTGCTTTAATGGAAGAAGCATTAGCTAAATATGATTATACATTTGATTCTATTCATGAATTAGCTCAAAATCAATATATAAATTATATTGACATTATGGGATTATCTTTTGATTATAATTTAGAAGAAATGCCAAGAGATGTTAATTTAATTAAGGATAAAGGTATTGCTGAATTCTATTTAATGAATGATTTAGAAGATGAAACATGGATTTTTGTTGATTTATCTGAATATGATGCATTAAAAGAGACTGAATATGAATATATTTGTTATGTATATGAGGGTCAATTCACATTAGGACAATATAATTATATTGATGCTAAGTTATTAAGATTCTTTAGATACTATAAGGATTGGGATAATAAAAATCAGTACTATGAAATTGAGATTTGTGACTACTCAAATTTATTTACATCAATGCTAAAGGCATATAAGGATAAACAAGAAATTCCAATGCCTGAATTAGGTAGAGGCGATTTAAAGCATGTTGCTCATATGGAAATGTCAAATATGATGATGACATTTGGATTATTTAATGATGATGGTGATAAGGTTGCCTTTGCCTACATGGGCGATTATACATTTGATGATGTATTAAATGGTCGTGTATCAATGCCATCTGAAACTATATTTAACTGGTCTAGTAAGGATGGAAAGTATACAGTTTTCTTTGAAACTATTATGTATACATTTGTTGAAGATGAAAATGATTCAAGACTATTAGTAGCAAATGAATTAGTAATGAATGATATTAAGCTTATATATAGTAAGAAGGAAGATGCAATAATATATGCATACATTGTTGCTGACGGTAAGAATTATTTATTAGCATATATGGGTAATGCTACTGAAGAAGATATTGAATCAGGTAAAGCAAAGCCAATTTTAGGTAATGGCGGAACATTAACATGGGAGATAATTAATGATAATGCTTTAATTTCATATATTGGTGAAGATGTATATAGTGCACATTATGTTACATATGATGAGCAAAATAAAGAATATAAATTTGATAGAATTGATAGATATGTTTTAAAATCTTATAAAGTTGCTTATACATATACTAATGATACATATAGCTACATATTAATAAATGGACTTTCATATTATGATACTATTTTACGTGATGCTTATAGATTTGATGGTGTTTTAACTGAAGAAGAAATGGTAGAACGCCTTGATAATCCTCAAAATTCAAATTATTATATGTGGTCTGAATATGATAATAGTGTTGTTTTAGATGATCAAGGTAAGATTGTTAAGGTATTTATAAAGAATGATGGTAAGCTTCAAGAGGTTGAAGAAAAATCTAAACAGATTGTTACATTAAATTATTCTGTTAAACTTTATTTAATAGTTGATGAGTTTGGTATTGTTACAAATGCTTATGGTGAGGAAGAGTATTCTAACTACTTCTTAAATAATCATGATTTAGAAGGTATTTATTTAAAGGATGCTATTATCGAATTCTTAAATGGCTTAAATGATGATGGATATTTCGTATTAGCTAAGGATATTTTCCAAAAACAAAAGGATCATTGTTTTGATACAGTAAAGATTAGTAGCACAATTGAAAATAATATGACTGATGATATTGAAGCTATTATGGCTGATATCAGAAATGATATTAACATTTCATGGACAATATTTGATCCAAAAGATAATTTAAAGGAGATTTCTACATATTCATATTCAGATTATGAAAAGATGACATTAGCTGAGGCAACAGAAGAATTAATTCATCGTTATGAAATAGCTTCTAAATATTCTACTGGTGGATATAAATATTATGCTTTATATTATAAGGATATATATGAATTTGTAAGCTTATTAAATAGATATAAGACTGCTTTAACTGCTATGACTACAGATTCTACTGATAAATATGCTACTGCTTTAACAAAGGTTGAAACTGCATTAGCTGCAATTAATAATTATAAGAGTGAAAATGGCTGGGAAAGTTATAGCTATATAGGCTTCTTGACACCTCGAAGCCCATATTTATATGAAAGAAATGAAATATATAATGATACAATAGCCTTATTAAAATCTATTCAAAATAATAATGAATATGAAATAAATAGTGCGGATTATGACAAAATTTTTGGTGAAAATTTTGCTCAAAATCAATTACGTGCTCAAATGGTACAATGTTATTATTATGTATATGCTGTACAAGCTATAAAAACTGATTTATATGATGATTTAGGTCTAGATATTATTAATGACATTTATTCATACACAAATGGTGGTATGACTTTAGACATATCTAGTATTGAAGAAGCATATATAAATGAATTGGATATTTATGCTGATGTTGTAGATATAAATGTTTTAGAATCTAATATTGATTTCTTAACTAGATATGATGATTATTATGAGGTTGAATATATTTATCATGATGGCTATGCAAATGAAACATGGGTATTTGTAAAATGGGAAGATGGACAATCATATTCATTCTTTGATGAGCATAATAATGTTTATAGCATTTGTTATGTATTTGATGGCTTATTTACTGAAGATGAAATATTTGATTATAAAAATGATAAGGATATTTTAAGATTTGCTGAATATCAAAAAGATGTTTTCGGCAATATTAGAGTAACTGGTCCATATATGTGTAATGAAGTCGTTTTCAATGTTGATGAAAATGATACATTATCATTAACTGAGCCTGAAGGTGATTTAGAATATGTTGCTCATTTCAAATATGATGGTGCAACATTCACATTTGGCTTCTATGATGATGGAAAAGCATATCAATATTATGGAGAATATTCATACAAAGAGTTAAAATCGCGTCGTGTTAAGGTATGGAATAGTGGATATACTTGGAATTATTATGGTGAGGTTGATTTATATTCATTAAGTGCCACAGGTACAGAGGTTATATTCTATTTAGATGATGATGGATATTTATATGAATATGTAGCTGATTTTTCTAATATAAATATTACTTATTTAGTTCCTGTTGACTCTGTTACACTTGTATTTTCAACAGATGATAAAGATAACCAATATGCATATGTATTTAATGGTATAGTTGATGAAGATACTATAAAGGCTGGTAATGCTCAATTAGTTATGGGTGGTGTAAACAACCTTGGTTGGTATGGTGATGAAAGTTGTCTTGTTATGACTTTGAATGGTGACTTATATCGTGTAATTATTTATAAGGAAGGCAAATATTCAGTGCATGACCCAAATGAAGTAACATATGGTGACTATTATTATGTAGTTATAAATGATGACTATTCATTATTATTCACATTGGTAGAAACTATTCTTGGCGAAGAAAAATTTAATGTTTATGAATATCCTGTAGGCACAACATTAGATGAAATGCTTAATACTTATAAGTTAACATTCAACCCAGGTTGTGAGGCAGTTTATGGCTGGAAGGCAACAGATACTGATGTTTATGTTTATAATTATTCAAATAATGAAATAATTATGAAGTTTACTAGAGGTGCTCAAGACTTAAAGGCTTATGAATTAAATACTAGAAGCTATAGATATATTTATTTTGATGAAAATGATAATACATATGCTTGCTATATAGTTAATAGCTTTAAAATTTGTTATTTCTTTGATAGAGAAGTACTTTACACTGAATTAAATGAGAACCTAGCTAATTATACATGTGAATATCTATGGGATGAGGATGTATACGGTAGAATTACTTTAGCTGATTTTAAAAATTATTTTGAATTAGCTAGTATGTATGGCTCAGCACTTGTCGAAGTAGTACCTCTTGAATTTAGCGAAGATCCAACAATTGATTATGTTTTATTAGATAAAGATTATAATATGACATATATTTTATTTGAGGCAGATGGCTATAATTATACATATGTTTATAAAGACCAAGTTACTTCAAAGGAATTTGGTAAGGTTGAACCTGTTAGAGGTATTAAAGGCGATGTTAGCTGGTATTTAGAGGATAATAAAATTTTAATAACACATCAATCTCAAACAGTGAAAACTGCTGTTTATAAAAACGGTGAATATGTTTTGGTATCTTTAAATGATATAGCATCATATGAGATTAAATATATTTATGTAGGTGAAGAATGTCAGGATGTTTTCGTAGAAGCAGTAACATATGGTGAACAATCAATATATGATGTACTTTCATGGCCTTTAGATGCAACAGTGGAACAAATAGAGCTAGGATTATATGATTATTATAATCCAGATGAAACAGTGGTCATAGGCAAGATTGCTATAGATTTTACATGGGTTGAATCAGATAGCTCAGTAGCTGTAATTATGAGCCGAAGAAAACAGCCATCTGTTATTAATGATAAATACCTAAAGCAAGAAAATTCTATATATTTAACTGATTATGAGGTTAAGACTCAAGAATTAAAATATACTTATTCTGATGATGAATATATATACATGTTATATATAGAAAACGGTCTAATGATTTGTTATTCTTATGATAAGAATAATCAAGAAGGAGATATAGTTAATTCTTATTGCTGGCATGAATATAAAAACTGGGGTGTTACAATTATAATTGACGCCTTTACTGATGGTGAGGTTTTTGTAGCAAGTGATACTGATCCAACAATCTTAGTTCTTGCAGGAAAGAATTCTGGAACACCAATCGTAACACCAATTTCAGGTGGAGAACTTCCTGTAATTCCATATCCAGGTGGCGGCGGAGTAAAACCAATATTTGTTAATCCTTAAATTTAAAAGGAATTACTAGATATTATTTTAGTTTCATAAAATAAAATAAGAAGGTTGAAAAAATCAACCTTCTTTTTTAATAATATAAAAAAATAAGCATACTTCAAAAGTATGCTTTATTTTCTATTATCTTTTGCTTGCATATGGATATACAATTAAGAATAATCCAAATACCATTAGCATAATACCTGTAACAATGTAGAATGCTGTCATGATACCACTTACTGGAATAATTGCAAGTACTGCAAATATTACAAGTAAAATACCAACAACACCTTCAACAATGGCAGGAACAAGTGCCTTCTTATAAGTTAAGCATAAAATCATGTCAATAATTAAAATTGAGCCTAATACTAATACGAACCAAATTACGAATGAAGTAATAGGTAATTCTTTTCTAATTAAAGCGATTAAGCCTAATGCTATAAAGCCTGTAGCTGCGATAGTTGAGCTTGATACAACTCTTTTTGTTCTTACAACGTCTGCTACTACTAAAGCTAAACCAGCAACTAATAAAACTATGCCGATTACAGTATTTAATATTCCATTACCATCTCTTGTGATTACAAGCATTAAACCAACTAAGAAAAGTAGAATGCCTTCAACTACTTGAATTGCAACGGCAGCTCTATTTGATGAACTTTTTGCCACTTTATAAACCCTCCTTTTTGTCCTAATTATTATTGTAGACTAATATTAAATATTAGTCAACAAATTAGGAAATAATTAAACAAAATAGACATTTTATTAATTACAAAGTATAATAGTATAAAGAAACCAAAATAGTTTGGTGGTGATTTCGATGCGAAAATATAATAATATTATATCTAATTTCATAATCGGAATTTTCTATACTTATAAATAAGTCGTTTTTTAAAACGGCTTTTTTTCTATATTTATTAAAAATTTTGAAGGAAGGAGGCTAAAAATATGGCACATATTGAGATGCTTGATTTCAAATTTATAATTAATTTTGAATATGTTGCAGAATTGATATTTATAGTAATGCTTGTATATATGTTTGTTCAAAAGAAATATTTAGTAAAAAGAAGTAGAGCATTTATGTGGATAATCACATTAAATTTTATCAATACAGCTTTTGATATATTTGCTTCTAATTTGTTAAATTATATAATTGCTGATCCAAGCCTTAAGGATAAATATTTACTTTTAGCAAATATACTCTCAAATATATATTTCTTGTTGCTATTTGGTTCGATATTTGCGTTTGCGGTATATGTTATTTTAATAACCTGTGGACTTGAATATATGCATAAAAGGCCACTTAAGGCTATACTATTTTATACTCCAGCAATAGTTGTTATTGTTATTACATTTATTAATTTCTTTACTTGCTCATTTATTTATTATGATTTTAAAGATTGTTTAATAATGGATATTAATATCATTTCATTTATTGCATATGTTGGAATGGCAGCTATTTATCTAATTTATGCAATTTTAGAGATGTTTAGATTTAAAACAATATTTGAAAAGAAACAACTTTTGGCCATAACATTAGTCCTTCCAATAATGTTTGCAGGTATGCTTGGAGAAATATTTGCCCCACAAGCATTAGTTATATCCTTTATGGTTGCGATTCTAATAATTTTGGTACAAAGTGTATTAGAGTCATCAGAGGATTTGATAGACCCTAAGACAAATCTACCAAATCTTGAAGAATTTAATAAAGTAATAAAAAAGGCATTCTTTACAAAGGATAAAAATAAAACAGTAGTTTTAATTAAGATTGCAAATTATAATGAGCTTGCTTCTTCATATTCTACATCAATTATTAATGAGTATTTGAAGAAAATCACTAAGACTATTGTAAAATTTAAGAAGATAAGAAAAAGTAAGGATGATATATATTCTCTAAATAATGGTTATTATGCAGTTGTATGTAATAAGAAGAATTATCCACACAAAAATCCTATGGATATATATCGTACGGATGTTTCAAATGGTAGTTTTTCAAATTTTGGTACTAAATATAAATTTTGTTATTTTGAACCATTTAATGATTTTGAAAATGCTGATGAATCTCTAAATTTTGTTAATAATTATAGACAAACAATTAAGCTAGATGAGGAATATATTAAATATAGTGATGTAAAAAATAATAAAGAATTAATACTTCAAAATAACTTAGAAAAAATAATTGATACTGGTTTAAAGGAAAATGAATTTGTAGTATTCTATCAGCCGATTTATTCTGTAAAGGATAAGAAATTTAAAACTGCAGAAGCGTTAGTTAGATTAAATTCTAAAAAATATGGATTTATTCCACCAAATTCATTTATTCCATATGCTGAATATAGCGGAAGAATTGCTGAAATTGATGGCTTTGTAATGGAAGAGGTATTTAAATTTGTATCTAGTCCACAGTTTGATGAGTTAGGTTTGGATTATATAGAAATTAATCTATCAATGGCAGAATGTGCTAATAAGATTTTGGTTGAAAGAATTAAAAAATTAAAGGAAAAATATAATATTGATACTAAAAAAATTAATCTAGAAATTACTGAATCATTTGATTTAAATGACCAGGCTGAAATCAGTAGGAATTTAAATAGACTAGTTGATATGGGATTTGAATTATCGCTTGATGACTATGGAACTGGTTATTCAAATATTAACAGATTCTCTACATTACCAATATCAATAATTAAAATTGATAAATCATTGGTAGATGAATGTGAAGATGAAAGCATTCAAAAGATATTAGGCTTCTCATTTGATTTAGTCAAAGAATTAGATAAAAAGACAGTAGTAGAGGGTGTAGAAACTGAAGCTCAGCTTAAATTATTTGAAAAATATGGAGCTGATTATATTCAAGGTTTTTATTTCTCAAAGCCTCTAGCTTTCAAAAAATATGTTGAATTTTTAAAAAATAATTAAGAAAGGAAGTGATGAATATGTTTTTAGGTGTAATATTGCACTTTGATTTTGCAGCACTGTTTATATTTGCAATAACTATATTCTATGTTATTTATAGAAAATTATATAAGGCATATTCGTCATTCTTATTTTTATTAATTAACATATTATATTTTGTTGTGTGTGTAATAGATATTTTAGTAAGTTCAAATATTTTACCTATAATACCTGAAAAAATAGGAATGTTTTTATATTATTTCTTAAAATATCAGGCTTCAATTGTTTATTTGTTATATATAATTGTTATTACAAATTCTGCTGATATTATTAAAAATAAAAGAAATGGAATAATCTTTTCGATTCCATTTGTAATAACTATAGCTTTTTTAATTAGTAATATATTTACAGGTCATATTTATTATTTTGATGGTAATGTATATCATAGAGGAGATTATATATTTATATTCTATGGATTATCATTTATATATGTAATAATTGGCTTATTATGGCTAATAAGATTTAGTAAAGCTTTTAAATTTAATGAGCTTTTTGCGTTATTTTCTGTATATGTTTTATCAGTTGCAGCTTTGATTACTCAATTCTTTAAACCAGATGCGCTAATTGAGCTTTTAGTTTCATCTATTTCATTTATATTATTAAGTGTAACAATTGAAAGAAGTCAGATAATTGTTGATCCAAGAACAGGCTTAAAGAACTTTGCTAATTTTAAAAAGACAATGTTCATAACATTTAAGAGAAAAAAAGAAATTGGCTTAATAATTTTCTATGTTAAAAATTATTCAGTCTTATATGAAAAATTTAGCTATGATGTAGCTTTAAAAAGAATTAGAGCGATGACAACATATATGGCTAAGGCATGCTTAAGTGAAGTATCATATGAATGTTATTATCTAGGTGATGGTGTTGTCGCCATAACTACATCTTCAGTCTGGGAAGCTGAAAAGCTTGCTCAAATAATGAACGATACAATGCTTAACCCAGATTATGATAAGGTTGTATTTAATGTTAATTATCTACTTTGTATTTCAAGCTTCCCATCAGATTTTAACAGCTTAGAAACCTTCTATAAATTTATTACTGATTTCCCATATTTGGTTGATTATGAAAGAAAAGCTATTCATATATCTACGTTGAAAAATGATGATAAGCTATCTGTTTTATTTGGATTAGATAAAATTATAAACAGAACAATAGAAAATGGAAACATTTCTATAGAATTCCAACCAGCATTTGATGTTAAAGAAAATAAATATAATGTACTTGAAGCGTTAGCTAGAGTATATGATGAGAAATACGGCATAATTAATGCGGATAAATTTATTTCCTATGCTGAAAGTAAGGATAAGATTTATTCTATCGATATGATGGTAATAGAAAAGGTTTATGAATCATATACTAACCTTAATTTGAAATCATTAGGCGTTAAGAGTATTGCGGTCAATATTTCAGTTAAAACAATTATTAATTCAAACTTCTTTAAAGATTTAAATAAGCTTGAGGATAAATATAAGCTAGGTAAGGAAGTTGTTGTTTTTGAGGTAAGAGAAAGAGGAAGAAAGGAATTTATTCCACAGGCCTTTGAAACAATTAATAATATGATGAAGGATGGATATCTATTCTCACTAGATAATTTCGGTATTGGTTGTATGCCTGTAGGTAATTTATCAAAAGCTCCATATGTATATGTTAAATTTGATTTATCATTTGCTAAAACAATATCAAAGAAGAGTACATACAAAGTTGTAAGGAAGACAATTGATTTATTTAGAAATTTAAATAAATGTTCAGTATGTACCGGTGTTGAAAATGAACGGGAGGCTAAAATAATAGAAACATTAAAGCCTGATTATGTTCAAGGATATTATTATTCTGAGCCTCTAAACATGAGGGATTTAGTAAAATTCTTAGTTAACAACAATAAGTAAGGATGAAGAATTATGAAAAGAATTAAAATTTGTTTAAGCTTTATAATTGTTGGTGTTTGTTTAATATTGTCTCACCAAATAATAAAGAAAACATAGATAATGAAAGAGCTCATGTATGTGACTATTTTATTACTAAAGAACAAAATAATGATTATTCAAATTTTTATGATATAGATTATTTAACTAATTTAATTAATGATGAATTGTAGTTTAAAAGAATCCGACTTAATCGGATTCTTTTGTTGTGGTATAAT
>AUXO017399127.1_pt1 | contig 13581 bp, 15 predicted proteins | sample 768731 | NCBI WGS metagenome assembly AUXO01 (sample SAMN02715735, study PRJNA202380) | gut metagenome | biome: sheep rumen | host: Ovis aries | place: New Zealand: Palmerston North
GTAACTTTAACTTCTTGGAAGAAACGTATCAAATATGTTCAGCAAGTACTTGAACAGTTTGCTATGTATCCTGCAAACTTTGATAAAATTTATCTTTGGTTGTCACAAATGGAATTCCCGAATAGGGAATACGATTTGCCAAATCAGTTGCTTGAATTTGTAAGATCTCATCCAAAAGTCGAAATTAGATGGACTTTTGGAAATGAGTACAATCATAAGCGTTGGTACGTTTATCCAGAACATTTTGAAGATGTAGTGGTTTCTGTAGACGATGATGCAATTTACGACATTGTAAATGTATGTAAAGCGATCACCTATGCAGTAGATAATCATTGTATCGTCAATTTAGCAGACTTGTTCTATTCAAACGTGTTCAATCACAGTATTCACAAAGAAGTAATTCATTGGTATGATAATGAACCGAATTACTTTACAACATTCTGTGCACAATGTGTAATTCCGCCATTTACGTTCCCATGTGAATGTATGACAGAAGATGTACTTGATGTTCGTAGAAGAATTTGTCAACGTTGTGATGAAAGCTGGATAAATCCGTGGTTGATTGCACATAGAGTGAAGATTTACACTCCTGATTATGTAATTTCAAGACCAGCATCGTATGAAAAAGAAAATACGACTTGGGAAATCATGAACAAGAGCAATGGTAAGTTCGCATTCAGAGATGTGCAACTATTTGCAGTCTTGAACAAGTTCCCGTACTTATTCGAACAATGGACAAGTGTATTTAGAGGGTATATGAAGGTAAAAGAGGATATTCCTCAAATACTTTCAATGAGTGAAGGTCTGGATATAAAAGAAGAGGACCTAAACAAAATTCCTGATTACATTCGAAATCATTAACAAAAAGCCAGTCAAAAGACTGGCTTTTTTAGTATTTGCCATTATAAATACTGTATGGCAAATACTATAGTTAGCGGCGATTATACACAACCTGGCTACAATCCATCAGAACACTTATGGATGAAAGCCACATTAGACAGCAGCGCAGCAGTTGGTCCAGGAGGCTATCCGCAGAATTATTACTTTGCGGATAGCATGCGCGCGTTAAGTGTCGCGTTTGGACAAAAGTTTAGTGACATTTTTGTTATTAGAGAAGACGAAAAAGGCTACCCGCGTAAAGTTATTCAAGTTCCCATTAAATTTGGTGCTCGTTCTAAAGCTCATGATTTTAGAACTGAACTTGAATCTGCACAAATTGATGAAAATGGTGTAGTCGATCCAAAATATTATATTCAATATCCATGCATGTCATGGAAATTCACAAATGGTCAGTATGACGGACAGCGTCAAACTAGCTCAAACACTATTCGTACATTCTATGATAGATATTTGATGTCAAAAGGTGTTGAACTTGAACATTGTGACTTGCTATGGCAAGACATCATGGTCATTCCTGTCTCTATGGGCATTCAGCTTACTTGTTATGCTGATAAAGATGCTGATTTACAGCGAATGTTCGAACAAGTCATGAGAAAAACGAAGGATTCCGTATTTTTCTTATACGTCAAAGAATTCTGGTTCATGAACATTCGCAGAGACATCAAAGTTAAACTTACTGGTTTCAACTTTGATTATGGTCCCGATGACATGGGAGAAGATGCTAAACGTGAAGTTAAAGTCACATTCGACTTTATGTGTGAAGCATTCATTTATAGAGAAATTGAAAAATCTGACATTATTACTCAGATTATTGCTACTCTTAACCCGCACATCAATGAAACTTCTTGTGCAAGAGTTGGAGTTTCTGGTAATATGTACATGCACGAAAAGTATACAAATTCTGCAGAATATGCAGAAGCAGCAAAGAATCACATGTTCGACGGAAGCTTGACAAACGAATATAAGTTCTTAGACGACGATCACATTGTTGGTCCAGAATACAAGTGTGTATCTTCATATTTTGTACCGTACGAAGATATTGAAAGATACGTTGAAAAGTATTCTGATAAATACGAAAATATTTGTGCATCGGCAGAAATCTTTTGTTACGAACCAATTCCTGATACTCTCAGAGAATACAATTTCGATGACACAAGAACTACTTCGAAGATTTACGTGTATGGTTCTGATATTAGCGGAGCTGATATAATTTCTGGTGGTCAACTAATTCACACAACTGCATCTCCAATTTGTATTAGAACTGATCGTGTCATTGAACAGCCTTGGAAGAGACTAGCAAAGAACCATTATGAGTACGGACATAAATACCTAGAAGATTCTAAACAAAACATTATCAATGCTGTTTATGGCGTATCTCACGACAGCATGTTACCATCAGCAACGGAAGTATGACACTAAGTACAATTATATGTGGTTACATTTACGCTGGATTCTTAGTTGTTAAAGCAGCGTTAGAAGCCGGCTTATTGTATGCAAAGGCCATTATCACAACGTTAAATTCGTTTGTAATGGCTATCGAGAACATGATTAAAAATACGTGTTTAGTCATCTTCGATGCGGCTATGGCTGGGTATCAAATATTGTGTAAATATTTGACTGACTGGATTTTGCAGAAAACACATGCTAAAGAATACTTGGACAAATTCTGTAAATCGATCTTCAAATGTTCGTATGTGTTAAAACAATTGTTAGATCCAACTTCTTCTATTACGAAGACACTTGTTAAAAACTTCGAATATGACTCAGAACCACAAGAACAATTATACGAAGCTATTGCAAGTTTTGACAATTTTAGACAGCAAATTTGTAGTGCTGGTTTCACATTTATGTGGGGATTGAATTATATTCGTGATTACGGTGAACAAATTCTTGCACAAATCAATGAATGGGTTGACATAATTACTCGTAATAGAAATCGTATCAGAAAGCGCTTAGAAAGTTATTTTTATGCTATTGAAGATTACGGAATATTTGATTTGTTAGACAGATTACATGCGTTCTTTAACTGTGTGCTTGACGCTGCAATCGATTCATGTTCATCTATTGCGACTTCTCAGAATTTCTATAAAAAATGCACTGGTGCTTTACACATTACTGAAATTGGTGCTGGTCAATACAAATTGACAGATTCTTGGCTAAAACAAAAACTTGGTACTTGCGATAATGCAACAAGACAATTGAATGGACTTTCAGCACAATTAACAAAAGCATTAATCGATGCTGGTATTACATCTAAAAACTTGGCAAATGCACAAGCGTCATTTAATCTTGCTAATTTTGTAAGAGATACAAAACGTGCACTTGATAGAGGTGACTGGCATCAAATTCCCGGTGTTAGACTATTTGAAAAAGCGTGGGATAGTGCCGGCGCTTTCGGTACAGCTCTCGGCGATTGCATGTCTAAAATAGCAAGTGCTGCGGGTGACGCAATAAAAAATATAGATTTGTCATGGGATAATATTCTCGAACATTTAATGTATAATGACGATGGCGAAGTTTTATATGTAGATGAATCTGGTTTAACAGTGCGTGTAGATGAAGAACTTGGACTTACTTCGTCTTCTACTACTACAATCACCATAAATGACAGTGAAGCAGAATACGCCGAAGATACACTTAGACGTTTCTATTGGACAAGTGATGGTAGACTTGTGTCAAATGGATACATTGTCGATCAAATCGCTAATGATGGTGATGACACGAAAATTATTGACGAAATTACTACTAAAGCAAGTATAGTAAACGACATGTCAGACATTACACAGACAGTTAAAAAATATTAAGAGGTTTAAATGTTACCGATTTCTGCGAATTCAAATTTTGGTACTGTAACACAACAGAAAACTGTGTATAATACTTACGCAGATCTAAATGGTCGTGCATGTAATGAAGATTTATATGGCGTAAATGCTATCAATCAAGCGATCGAAAACGTCATTTGTACTATGCCTGGTGAGTGTTTATTCAACGTTGTGTTGTGTAGTCCGCTTTATGAGATTCTATTTAACAATTACACTACAGGTCTAGAAGAACAAATTTTCTCAAAAATTGAACTTTTTGTTAATGTTACAATAGATCGTAACTCTGCACAGTTCGATTTTGATCCAGCAAGTCACGTTTTATACGTTTCGTTCCCTTGGGCAACAAATGATGGCAAATTAGCCGGTATTTTTAAACGCCACATAGGCAGATAAGTAAAAAATTGATAAAAAATCCCTATAAATAATAAATAAATGATTTATTTGGAGGAAAAACTAATGGATAAAGTCCTAGCTATCTTAAAAGAAAAAGCAAACCTTTCCGACGAAGATCTTAACACAATCAAAGAAACATTCGAAACTGCTGTTAAAGCAAGAGTAGATGAAGAAACTGAAGTTGTCAATAGCAAGGCCGACGAATATTGCAGACAGAAGATCGATTCTGCTGTAGCTTTGAAGACTCAGCAACTTGAAACTTTGGCTGAACAATTTTGTGAAAAGAAAGCAGCAACTATTGCTCGTAAGGCTGATAAGAAAATTGCCGAACAGACCAAGAAGTTGGAAACGCTAACTCAGCAATACATTAATGAGTTCTTCGAAGAAAAGTTCAAAGAAAGATATGGTGAAGAACTTCAGGCCATCGAAGACAGAGTCGTCGAAGGTGTTGATGTTTACTTCAATTATGCTGTCAATGAAAAAATCAATCCTGAATTGATTACTAAGACTGCTATTAACGAAACATTTGCACCTATCGTTCAGGGAATTCGTAGCTTGTTCGAAGAACAGTATGTTCCTTTGAATGTATCTGGCACTAAGAAACTCAAAGAAGCAAATCGCAAGATTGCAGAACTTGAATCAAAGCTTAAAGAACAATACAATGAAAACATTCGTATTTCTGAAGCTGCTGAACAGTCTGCTAAGAAAGCATTGATTGCTGAAAAGACCGAAGGTTTTACCGCAGAACAAAAGGAAAAAGTGAATGAATTCTTCCAAGGAAAGTCATTCTCAACTGTTAAAGAAGATATTGACAACTACTGCTCAATCATCACTGAAACAGCACTTCCTATTGTCAAAGCTGCAACATTGAATGAAGCTCGTCAGCAAGCTCTTCGTAAGACTCCATCTATCGAAGATGCAACACCTGACTTTGTTTCTGAAAAGTTCAAACCTGTTAACGAAGACGTTGATTCGTTCCTTACAAAGGCTAATGAATACCTTCTATCGTAACAAAAAGTAAAAAATTCAACTTATTAACATATAAATAACTATATAAATTACAAATCTTTTTTGGAGGATTCTAATGAAAATTACGGAAAAATGGACTAAGGTCCCTGCTCAACTTTCAGTAGCGTCTATCACAGATAAGCAAATCCGTGAAAATACTGCTAAGTTGATGGAAAACCAGCGTAGAAACGCACTTAACGAAGACTTCGGTATGAACGTTGGTGCACCACTTGGCGCTAACCAAGGTATTCCTTATGGTGGTGACGGTAAGGCTGTATTTGCACCTATTGCAATGGCTCTTGTTCGTCGTGTATTCCCTAACTTGTTCGCTAACGTTCTTGTTGGTGTTCAGCCACTTAACGGCCCAGTTGGTTTGGCTTACGCACTTCGTTTCTTGTACAAGGACAAGAATTCTGATAAGATTGTTGAAGCTGGTTGGAAGTCAGTTCCAAAGTATTCTGGCTATTCGGGCTCTACAGCTAACACAAGCGGTATTCCTGATGCAGGTACTGGTGTAGAAACTGAATCTGCTGAACACTGGAAGGTCCAGACTGGTTCTGCAGAAGACTTTACAAAGATGCCAGAACTTGGTATGATGATCAGCCGTCAGGCTATCGTTGCTAAGAGCAGAAAACTAAGTGCATCGTTCAGCATTGAATCTGCAGAAGATATCAAGAGAATGCAGAACGTTGACATGATGACCGAAATGGTTAAGATGCTTCAGTATGAAATGACTGCAGAACTTGACCGTGAAACAATTGGTCACTGTAAGAATCTTTGCATCAAGAAGACTTTCACAAAGAGCACAAAGACTGTTGGCGATAATGATGGTTGGATTGGTCGTTGGTCTCAGGAACGTTTCTCTGGAATCGTAACTCAGATTATGCGTTATGCTAACCAGATTCGTACCGCAACTCGTCGTTCTGCAGCTAATATCGCAGTTGTTAGCCCAGATATGGCAACTGTTCTCCAGAGCGCAGCTCCATTCTTCAACAAGATCGTAACTAACGTTAACGGTTCTGCTGCAACTCCAGAAGTTGGTACATTGAACAGCAGCATCAAGGTATACTGTGACCAGTATGCAGTTGATGAACATATGAACTTGGACAACGGTCAGGTTCTTTTGGCATTCAAGGGATCTGAAAACAACGATGCTGGTGTGATCTTCTGTCCTTACATCACTGGTCTTGTAAATCAGGCTATCGATCCTAACGACTTCAGCCCAAGAATTGGTGTTATGAGCCGTTATGCATTCGCTGATAACATGCTCGGTGCAGAAAACTACTACCGCTTGCTTGAATTCAAGAGCTTGTTCGCAAGCCCAACTGAAACAAGCGAATGGTAATCTAGTTTACTGAAACTTGATAAATTTAAAACCTGAAGATTTATTCTTCAGGTTTTTTATTTGCATAAATATTCATATAGGAGAAGTTTATGTTATTATCTGAAGCTACTGCTACATCTATTGGTGAAATAAGAAAAACATTTGAAGACGCGTTCCCAAATATGTCAGCAAAAGAATTATTTGGACTGATCAACATTCTTTATAAATTCCAAACTCATTCTGAACAAAAAGCTGGTAGTGTTCATATTCACAACAATGCTGGATTTAGTGTATCTGATGCTAAAACATTAACTAGCATGCACGATTTCTATTTAAAACGTGGTTTTTATACAGATAAGCAAAAAGACTATATTGTCGATTTATTGCGCAAACATTGTGGTCAGTTAATTCGTTACTGGATTGATAGAGGTGTAATTAAACACAATGCTCGTGGAATGTACTCCTATGAAAGTAAAGCAGAAAGAGAGGCAAGAAAAACTGCTGAAGCTGACGCCAAAGTAGCAGCTGGAGCACAGCAATTTAGACAACAGTTTGCAGCATCACAAACTCCTGAAGCAAAAGCTGCAGAACGTGTAAAGCAAAATCATGGCCAATTAGATTTCTTAAACGATTTGATGTAATATGCTAAAGTCTTTATTGAATGAGCAAGAAGTAACGTTTCCTAACGTACAACCAAGACAAGTGCTACAACAACTTGTTGATAGATTGAATAGTGAAAAGAATACGAATGATTATGAATTTATCGTAGACGATCAAAGTGATGTAAACGGTACACGCATAAATCTTGGCTATATGAAGCTCATCATGCTTAAAAAACTAAAATTTGAGAAAAACGAACTAATCGACGATTATCAACTATCAGATTTAAATAGAATTTTAAGCAATATTAAACAGACTGAAAAACATGAAGTGTTGTTCGTAGTTAACGACGAAAATAATTTACGTGCTAGCATTCTTCAGCAAGTACCTGCTACAAATAGATGCAACAGAAGACCGATTATATTCAGACTTGACATGGCAACTGAAATATTTAAGCAGATTTATGAATATTTGTATGACAATCCGATTCTTTTCATTATTGAAAAATTGAAGTATTGGGCTGTCGCATACAATGAACTTGTTGATTCTAGTTATAAAGAACTTGCAAATAGTAAATTTGTTGAACACGCATTAGCAAAAGCACAACGTGATTTTGCAGAATTAAAGCTAGTTATAGAAGCAGCAAACATTTAGGACAGTTTATGTTATTAACTGAAGCAAATATGGCATCATACTTAGAAGATGCATCAGATGAAATTCTAGAATTGAGAAAAATGTTTTTTCATAATTCTGATTTCACACTAGATTTCAGCAAAACTACAAATTTTACAGACATGCTATACATGTATAGTAAAAAACAGCCTGCATTTAAAGATAATGCACAATATGCATACGAAGTTGACTATTTAAATAAAGCATTTAACGCTGTACGTACGCGTAAAGGTATTGATAAACGCAATTTACTTTGTACAGTATCTGAGTATTTTAACGAAAATGAAGGAACTGGTGAAGTAACACATGATAATTTCAGCGTTAACTACAACGTTATTAAAAATACAGACTTCGGCAGCCGTGGTATAATATGTGCATTACAAAAATTTTATTTCGATTTAAAAAATGCTAAAGACGTAATACCAGCAGTATACGAATATGTATTCAACAATCCGATTATATATGCATTTGAAGATTTATCGAATAAAAACTTAGAAAATCCGTATATACAAACATTAATAGCACAAGCAAGACATGCTGCTAATGAACTTGATTTACTTTTACAAGTAAGTGCAATATAAATATTTTAATAAGAGGAATATGAAATGTCAGAACCATTAAAACTTTTAAACGAAGATTGCATTTCTGAACAGAAAACAATCACTGAAAATGTTGGTAATACACAACACATGTACATTACTGGTCCGTTCCTTCAGGCTGTTACTCGTAACAGAAATGGCCGTGTTTATCCACAACATATTATTGAACGTGAAGTTAATAAGTTCCAGAGCTTGATCGAATCACGTGAAGCTGTTGGTGAACTTTCTCACCCAGATTCTGGTGAAATTAACCCAGATAGAGCAGCAATTCTGATTACCGATTTGCACATGGATGGAAACCTTGGCATGGGTAAAGCAAAAGTTCTTTCTACACCTTGTGGTAAGATTCTTGAATCATTGCTTAACGATGGTGTAAGAATGGGTGTATCTTCAAGAGGTACTGGAAACCTTGGCAAAGACAACGTTGTTTGTGAAGACTTTAGTCTTTTGACAATCGATGCTGTGTATATGCCATCTGCACAAGTTGCATATTCTGACGCAATTTACGAATCTATTCAGAATACTGTTAAGTGGGTTCTTGATGAAAAGTCTGGCCTTTTGATCGAAAAGAAAGAAGACATTAACAAAGCTGCAGAAAAGTTCAACAAGACTGTTGACAAAGAAGGTTCTAAGGCAATCGTCGACGCATTCAAAGAATTTTTAAGCAGACTATAAGGATAAGAATATGTTATTATCTGAAGCAAAACCGACTAAAGTATTATCTGAAGCAACAGAACTTGCCGATTTTACAGCGTACGCTAAAAACGCGTTAACAGCACTACGTGATGAAAAAATCGAATCTGAATTAAAAGATACAAAATCTGAATTCGAACTCAGTTATAATAGAGAAGAATTCGTTGCAGATGGTGTTGACCAATGTCTTAGTGAAGATTTTTCAGTTTATAGTCCAATTTTCAATTATGGCAAAACTATTACTAAAGAGTTTTTGAAAGAAAATGGAACTAAGTTAGATATTATTTTGCTATTATGCTTTGTAAATCACGACACTTCTGAACAATTCATTGCAAAATATTACGAATACATGGAAAAACATAGCGAGCCATTTGGTTAATAATGCTACTATCTGAATTAAATGAAAGCAAATTTGGCAATTCACTGGCTGCTCTTGGACTAGCAGCCGGTGTCGCTAATGCGAATACTGACATGAGACCAATTCATGGTTTTGATACACGTTATGGAGCAAACACACCAACAATGTTCCAGCAACGTTACAACCATGACATCGACGCAGATAATTTCAATTACAAATTATCGCAAGAACCAGATAAGTTCTTAGAAAGACCTGCACCTGATAGTATTGATGTTGAAAACACTGTTGAAAAGATTCTAGCTACTCCTGATTCTATTTTGTCAAAATACGGCAAAAACAATGTTGAAAAACTTGCTAAGTATGCAGTAGAATCTGCACATCATTACGATATTGACATCAACATTTTATTAGCGGTTCTTTCTACAGAAACTGGCTTTAATCAAGATGCAGTATCTCATACAGGTGTTCGCAGTATTGCACAAATTACTACTTCAACATTCAATAGTTTGCAAGATCGTGGCAGAATTGATAAGCATCACGATATGGAAAAGATCAAGACTGATCCAAAAGCTGCAATTCATGCTGCTGCTGACATAATCAACTATTTCTCGAAACACATGCACAACAATATCGAAATGATATTTGCTGAATACAATGGTGGTGTAACTGGTGGTGCATCTCCATACAGAATGTATCGTCAGGGCATGTCAAAAGACAAAATTATCAATTGGATGAGAAACAATGATTGTTCTGAAAAAACAATCAAACATTTCTTTGAAGAAACAATTCCATACGTTGCAAAGTGCTTAAAAGCTTATAAGTACTATTTGGACATTGATGAACAAGAGTAGGTTAGTATGTTATTAAGTGAAGCACAAAGTGACATCAATTCGTTAAAATTTGCTCATAGCATTTATGAGCAAATTATCAATGATGACAAATTGTTAGATGAAATCGTTTACAAATTCCAAGAATATAGCGAATTATCTGCGTTTTCATTCGATTATAACGACATAAGTAAAACTACTCATTCGAATTTGAATGATGCTGGTGATAATGACGCATTTACTGTAACTAAGATTTTTCATGAACCTATTACAATAAAAGTTCGTTTTAAATTGTATGAGCATTTAACACGTAATACAGTGAAAGCATACTGTAGTTATAAAAATCCTCCTGTCGTTACCTTCTTTATTGGCACAAACGAAGGTAAAGTAAACAATCCACACGATGATTTCGTGTATCAGTATCAACACAACATACAAAAGAATACTGAAATGACCAGAGATGCTTTAAAGCATATGATTAAAGTTGAATGGTCAGACGTCATTATTCATGAATTAGCACACGCTTATGATTATGTTTATCGCAACACTACTCAACATAGTTGGGTAACACGTTCTGCTTATAATGCGAAAAACAGTAAAGAATATTGTGATAATACTACTGAAACTAATGCCCGCATGTCTCAGTATGCGTATTTAATCATGAATGCATGCATTCATAGTGACAATACTGGAACTAAGATGCCCGATTTTAAACAAACTATATCGCATATTTTTGACAGAAAAGTTTATACGAATCGTAGCTTAATGGCTGACGATACTAAACGCAGAACTTATAAGCGTGCATTTGACATATACAATAAGTTAACAAATTTTTACGAAAAACACAAAGATGAAATTAACACTGTGAAAGACTTCGTAAATGCAATTAAATAGGAGAACATTATGCTATTGTCTGAAACAAAGAAAAAGAAATCTGAAAAGAAACTTCCTATTCGCAAGGACTATAAGAAGAAAGGTTGTTGCTGTGAAAACGCACAACCTGCAGAAACTGATAAATAAAGTATGGCTGATATCGATTCAAATGTACAAGCAGTAGAGGATATGTTCGGTGGACCTCAAGATGATGTGTTCGAACAATTTAGAGCACATGGTTATCACGTTCCACCCCCACCTCCTCCATTTCCTCCTCCAGCTCCTGGGGACATTCCATTCCCAGATGGTCGTCCAGCGCCTATTCCACCGGTGCCAAATCCGCCTGTGCATCACTTGATGCCTCCGCATAGACATCCTGCTCCACCTCCACTACCATACAGAAATCCGAAAGATCCATACGCACACATGGGCGATATTGACAATATTGCACAAATGCGTACTTACATTTTGCAACAGCTTGGATCTCCTGTAATTTGTGTGGAATTGTCTGAAGAACAACTTAACAACTGTATCCTTGATGCAGTTCGCTATGTGCAGCGTTACTACATGGACGTTGGTTCTTATAAAGATTATTTGTTGATGGAATTGAAGAAGGGCATTACACACTATAAGATTTGTCAAGAACTAGAACAAGTCGTTACGTTTGAATTGACATCGTGGTTAGCATCAGGAATTAACGACTTATTCACGGTTTCTCACAACTTACTTTATAACGAAATGAACAGCCTTAATGGATGGCAGTTTGCTGGTTCATGCTGGGGCAATAACAGTTCTTTCGGTGATGTTCTTGGCTCTTGGAATGCTACTTTGTGCTGGTTGAAAGAATTAAAGAATGACTTTGGTCCTGCTTTCCAAGTTCGCTATAACAATCTTGAACATGAACTTTCTGTTTGGCCAACTCCAAAACATGATGTGATTGGTTTAATGTGGGTTTACAGACGTCAGAACGCTTCTAAAATCTTCAACAATCCAATTTATAGAAAACTAGTCGTTTCTATGGCTGGTAGAGTTTGGGCTAACGCTTTGAGTAAATATAATTTAACACTTGCTGGTGGTGGTACTTTGAATGCTACTCAATTATATTCTAATTACGATAAGGACTATGATTGGTGCTTGCAGAGAATCGACAAAGAATCGCCAAACGGCTATTTCTTTGTTGGATAATTAACTAAGGAGTTTTAACAATGATGAATATTGACCTACCTATTTTAGAAGGAAAAACGTATAGACACGCTATCACGAATCCAGCAGATAAAAGATACATTGCTGGTGTCGAAGGATATGGACCAGAAAGTGATACTCAGCGCATGGGTGACAGAGACGATGCTGAAGCAGCTGCACGTGAAGCTGAAAAACAAGATCTTGAAGATTTCTGGGGTGATGACCCTCAAAGCTACAGAAACAAGTATGCTCCTCGCTTCCCTTGGATTCAGAACGATGTTCCAGAAGAAGATCTTGAAGACGATGAACTAGATGCGTTAGATCATCCATCAGACGCAATGCTAGCAACTTGGGAAGAAGACGATGCTTCTGGCATGGAACATTTTGAACCTGAAGAAGAGTCAGTACTTGCAATATTGCCAGCTGATATGGAAGATGAAGAAGTAGATGACGATGTTTACTACTAATTAGAAATTACTTGCTAAATTTAAAGCTGACATTCATTTGTCAGCTTTTCTTTTGCAGTAATTTGTTCTCTACATAGTATTTATCAAGATTAAGCATACAGAATCATTCATTCCTGACAAGATATAATATAAATAAGTTTTTCGAACTTGCAAGTTGCAGTTTTACCGTTAAATTCGTGTAAGACGCATCATAAATATAAAAACAAAAATTATTAGCGTATGAATTTAGATTACTCAAAAGTAACACACGAACAACTGCTAGAGCAGTTCAAAAACAGAATCATTTCTGATCCTAAATTTAAGGACATGAGTGCAGCTGCAATTTATCAGATGTACATGGAAATGATGGCTGGTACATTCGATATGTTGCATTTCTATCTAGGTAGAACTGCTGAAGAAATGTTTCTTGATTCTGCAAAATTGGATTCAAGCGTAATTAAACTTTCAAAGAATTTGGGTTACAATCCAAAACGTGCAATTCCAGCTACAGCAAACATTGCTATTAAGCTCAAAGGTCCTCTTCCAAGAACAGCTGCGAATGGTGATGTGATTTGGTTTAACAACGAAAAATTACAGCTTAAATTCAACAATAAGCCGTATAGACTTGATCACTGCTATTCTTACACTTTGAACGCAGATGATATTGCTAACGGTGTTAATAATCCAAACTGGTCAAAGACTATTCAGTATTCTATCCCAAGCGACATTACTGACGGTTGGATTCCGCTGACAAACCGCGCAGAATATCTTGATAAGATTAAGATTGTTCAATGTGAAATCAAAACAACAGAAATTTACGCAGTAGCTAATGCTGAACACTTAACAGAATCATATCAGTGTTACGATATTGATGATATTAAGTT
>AUXO010506250.1_pt1 | contig 13579 bp, 32 predicted proteins | sample 768731 | NCBI WGS metagenome assembly AUXO01 (sample SAMN02715735, study PRJNA202380) | gut metagenome | biome: sheep rumen | host: Ovis aries | place: New Zealand: Palmerston North
ATTTTACATCATTTGGTTCAAATAATAAAGCAGAAGTTTTTATTCAAGAATTAAACATTTTAACATTTTATGGAGATGATGGAGCTTCGTATTATTTGCAATGCAATTATTGTCCATTTTGCGGAAGAAAATTGACACTTCTTACGACAAAATGTAAGAAATTAAGTATCGGGAGATTGGCTTATTAATATAAGGTTTTTAAAGAAAAAAAGGACAAAAGATCATGAAAGAACCATATGATGTATTAGAAGTTTGTAGATATGCTATAGAATATAGTAACAATAAGGGGTATGGCATTTCAAATCTAAAACTCCAAAAAATATTGTATTTCATTCAAGCATATTTTTTAATCAATACACAAAGAAAAAGACCGTGTTTTGGTGACAAAATAGAGGCTTGGAATTTTGGACCTGTTGTTCCTAGAGCATATTACGAATATAGAAGATTTGGAAGTACAAATATCCCTACAATGAAATCTATTATGAGAATAAATTATGATAATATATGGGATTCAGAACGTGAGTATTTTGATGATAACAATATATCTGATAAAGACAAAAAAAGAATAAGAGAAGTAATAGATACTTTTTCTAATTATTCCGCCACATCACTTGTTACATTAACGCATAACCAAGATACGTGGAAAAACGCATATCAGCAAAACATGAATAATGAAATTACAATAGATGCAATAAGAGAGTATTTTAAGGAGGACTTATATGAGTAAATATGGAAGCGGAATTAGCTTTCAGCAAGCAAAATTATATGATAGAGAGGAAATCTTACATGCGCTCAAAGGCGAAATTAGAATAGGAGAAGATGAATCAGGTTTTATCTATGGTAAAGGACCAAAGGATAAATGCGAAAAGGTTATCCTCGATAACTTTGATGAGGTTGTCTATAACGCTATTGAGGCTAATAGAACTGGTAGAGTGCTAGAGAGTATTCTATCCCTAAGAATATCGCCAGAGCATTTTGGCGAAAAGACAGAAGAAGAGAGACAAAAAGACTACGAGGGTGTTTACTTTAAGGCAGTGTTTGATAAGGTGAATCAGAAAATAAAAGACTAAGAATATACTACGATTTTGAACTTATATATATAAGTAGCTATTGGTAGAGCAAATGTTTGCTCTCTTAATTGGAATATCCCCAGTGGGACATTCCCTATGATGTGGCTGACATCTTAATCTGTACTATTGGTATTTAAAATACCCGTTGGCGGACAACACTGAATAATCCGTACAGTATTTCGCATTAAAAATGTGGAACCGTTGGCAGACAACACTAAAATCAGCCATAAAAGAGGGATGAATTACACAATGGTGTGATCTTCCCTCTTTTTTAATGTAACCTGTTCTCAAAATATGATCACGCAATAAAAAAAAGCGCCACATTCTGTGACGCTAGAATACTTTATGAATCAATAATTTGATACATAAATCTGCAGCCTTTATCATAATAAGGCTTTACGTGTCTATAAATATATCTTTCAACACGCTTCGAGGTCATAGTAAACCCCATTGTTTGATAATGTGCCATTAATTTATTGGATGGCAGAGCATAAATATAAAGACAATATGCTCCTACAAGTTCACCAATTTTTCTTACGAGTGGCAATACAAACTGGAAGAAGATATGGCTACCGAACTTAGGTATATTTTCGATTTTTTCATCATAATTATCATTTACTGCAAAATTTGATAATTCGATACCTGTGTAAGTGTCAAATCCTCTTAAAAATCCTCTGCTTATTGTAATTAAACCTGTTCTTAAAGTAAAATAAGCAACAATTTTTTCTGTTTCCTTACTTAAAACAAGGTATGTTCTGGAAATATTGGCTTTTTCTTCGCCAAGAGCATTATTTTTTAAATAATATTCTAATCCGTATCCCTTCTTTGATGAAAATTCAGACAAATCGTCTATTTCTTCAAGGTGTTTTAAGTAGAAAAATTCATCTTCAAGTATTCTCATATTAATTACTTGCGGTGCGAGATAATTTCTTTGCTCTAAGATAGTTTAGGTATTCTTGAGATTCTTTTTCAAGAGCTGTCCTATCTGGTTTTTGCGCATTATAAAACATATCATTTATCTCGTTTGCGATTGAACGAGGACACCATCTTCCTTTGTACGGTTTGATTTTATTACGCACTTCAATCACCTCCATACGCTCTCTCCTTTCTTTATATTTTATCTATATAAAACTAGAGAAAGCATTCGCCTACCCTAGTATAAATAAGTTACTAGGGCAATCCCTATATAATTATAGTAAATAATTATATCACCAAATATACACAACAATATATGATGTATTACTTACTATCGTTCCCAAAACTCCTATAATTACATATATATTATAGCATAGATGTCTTGTTTTTTCTATACGGTTAGTACCAAAACATTGTTGCTGCTAAATGTTTTTCTAGGCTTCGTGTCATTATTGAAATATTAATTCGTGTACTTCAAAAAACACACTCTTCTGATAGTGACAAAGCAACCTATTCTCAAAATAAGAAAGTAATATAAACCTGTTATATTCATCATAATATTCTTCATCTAGTTCCATATAACCCTTGTAGAAATCTTCTTGGTATGTAAAGAAAGCACCTATATCAAGTTCGCTACCTCTAGGGCTGTCTACAAAGCCTCTATACGCTTCTAGAATGAGTTCTATTCGTGTAGATAGGTTCTTGTTAGCCTTTTGTAAATCAGTAGCCACATAGCCCCTAACTAGGCTATCCTCAAGACTATAATCTATCTTATCTATCGCAAATTCAATAAAATCTAATACAAATTCTATTATGTGTTTCTTTTCCGTGCCACTCCTACCAAATTCGCCATTATTAACCTTATCTACTAATGGTTTAAACACTTCAGCGTAGCCTTTACTTAATGGGTAATGTTCTTCGTCTGTTAGTAATTTATTCAAACTTTCGTTTATGCTGTCAATTTCCATTCTTTCTTCTTCCTCTTTTGCTTTAATTCTTCTGTAAATATTTTCCATCTCTGTTCTAATATCCTTATCCATATTTCTTATCCTCCTACTTATTATTACTTGTTGCTACTATTTATTTCATACCCTCAACTTGATCACCGCCTTTCTAATTATTACTTGCAAAATTTATGATGTTTCCACCAAAGTTTTTTCTCCTTCATTAAAGATATGTCCTACTGCATACCTATTTCCGTACTTTTTTCTGAAAAAAATTTTCCTCCCTACTTATTACTTGTCATAATTCACTGAAATCCGTAAAAATTTCTTAAAAAATATTATTTATTTTTCAAAGAAGGGTTTTTCATTTACTCTAAATCCGCATAAATACAAGGTTCTTACCAGTATTTTGTTAATTCTTGAAACTTCGCACTACACTTATATAAATAATGTAGAAAAATTTATTTTCTAAAAGTTTAGGGAATATAGAGGTTTAAAATGGATCAACAAGATTTAAAGTATAAGAAAATGAGAAACGAAATGAGGCAATTAAGACGAGAAATAATCGACATGAAGGCCGAACTCGATGAAATGAAAGTAGAACAAAGTGTTACCAATGTTAGATTAGAAAAACTAGAAAAGAAGAAGAAGCATTGATACAAAAAGATAGATTAGAACATATGATAGGCGTAGCAGAATATATGTATAAAAACTACGACAAGTTTAACTGTAAGCTCCTAACAAAAGAAGAGTGCTATATGCTAGGTCTAAATCATGATATAGGCTATATCGAAGGCAAGGAAGAACACGAAGCAAGAGGAGCAATGCTTTTTCCAGACTCAACTATGAGTGAATTTATAGGTTTTCATGGCTATAGTCCAAAAGAATATATGCAGATTACTGGAAAAACAAAAATACCAGAGGAATTGCTTCTACTTTGGTCAGCAGACTTATCCGTAGAGTCTAGTGGAGAGGATGCTGGAAAAGAAGTCGGCTATGAAGAAAGACTTAGAAATATAGCAGATAGACTAGGAGAAAAAGCAAACGAATATAGAATTGCGAAAGAAACAATCGAATTTTTAATAAAGGAAGGTATGTAATATGAGTAGTGAAAGATGCTGTAAGAACTGTGGCAAATGCGCAGTAAGACACGCAGGAAGAAACATGGTGTACTACGAATGTATGCTAGATGGATGTATAGTAGAGCCTACTGATAGAGCCTGCGATAAGTTTTCAGAAGTTAATAATTATCAATTGCCTTTGAGGAATAAAACGAATGAGTAAACCACAAATATACGCAAAAGCTATTGCCGAGGAAAATAATATTGCTATAAAAGAAAAGATAGGTTGTGATGGTATAGAAATCCAGCTTATGTGTGAGCTTCTCAAAAATAACGAACTTGGAAGCTATTACTATGTAGAAGAGGTAATGAATCTGCAAACACTACTAAACCATAATATTTGTGTCGTTCACGCACCACTTTTCTCTTACAAAGGTGTAGCAGATATTAATTTAGAACAACTATGTGATAGTTTCAACTTTAAACTTTTAGATCAGGTATGTTATTTAGCAAATACTATAGGTAAATCGCAAAACAAAAGCATATTAATAGTAGTACATTCAGAAGAACATAAAGAGAACCTAAAAATGTTGAGCGATGGCTGGAAAAGAGTCCTTAACGGCATAGGTTGTATGCTATTTAAGTATCCTTGCATTGAATTTGGACTAGAGAATGTATCGCCACTTAGAGTAAATAAACAAAACGAGTATTTACATCTAAATAACAACTGGGGCTTTGACAATGTAGAGATAGTAAAGGCATTAAGAGAGCAACTACATACAGAAAGAATAGGCACGGTACTTGATACCTGTCACGCAACAATAAGTGAAAAGATAGCAACACTTTTGTCTAGTAACTATGAAGAATATATAGACAAAAGCGACTTTACCATAGAAAACTACTTTAAGAAGAACAAGCCTTATCTAAAGCTAATTCATTTGTCAGATACCATTGGCAATGGCTATGGAAAAGGTAATCACGGTATGCCTTTTACAGAAGATAGTGCAAACACACTATATGAATATTTAGACCTATACGAAAATATGAAGCTTGATTGTCCTATCACGCTAGAAGTAGCAGAAGAAGACTACCTTATTTGTGATGGTTACAGAAAAACAAAAGAATTGGTAGACGGATATTATAGATTTTAAGACAGGAAATGTTCGCTAAAAATATTCTATAAGAGGAATACAAATGGGAAGAAAGAAGAAAGAAGAAATAAATATTAAGGCATTAAACATATATAGTAACAAAGAATATCTAATCTTAAGCGAAAGAGATAATGTTGTAAAGGCAAAGGATACTGACGGAAACCTCTATGTAATGGTGAAAACAGACCTGATAATTAAGTAGGTGGTAACTTGTTAAATAGAGATTATATAGAAAGCAGAATAGAAAAAACAAACAACGCCAATAAAAAGGATATGCTTAAAACCCTGTCGCAGTACGATAGATGCCTCACAAAAAGAAGTGGAGAGATTAGACGAATGGCAGACGAGCTTGTGAGTAAAAGTAAAGTAAAAGATATTGACCTGTTTGTTGATGCCTATAACGATTTAGAAAAAATTTTAGATAATTTACAAACAATAATAGAAGGATTAAAAAATGAGTAAAGAAATAAGATGTACACACGAAAACGGTTACAGCGGAAAACTTTATGGAGCATCAAGTATGACTATATATAACAAAAATGGTGTAAAGGTGTTTCATACAGGCTTTAGGAACAAAAAGCTCCAAACAGAAGAGGACTTGTATAAAGAGCTGGAAAACTTTCCTACCTTTATGGCTCTTCTAAATAAGAATAATCTGGAGAACTTAAAATGATTTTGAAAAAATACATAATTACTATGCAAACATCAAAGAAGACCTATATCAACACTAAAAGAGATACTTGGTCTAAGGATAAAACACAAGCGAGGCTATATCTGAGAAGAATGGCTGAAAAGGAGATAAAGAGGTATAAAACTCTTTATAAGGATGCAGAAAATATTTCCATTAAATACACGAAGGTGCGCTAAATGAAAGAAGTAGCAATGTTTATAGGGCTTTTTATAGCGATAATAGCCCTCTTATATATGTATTCACAATATGTATCAGAACATATAGAAGAATTTTGCAAAAAGCCAAGAACTTTTCACGAACTACGAGAGTTTTCGTGTCTAATACACAAAAATTCTGATGCCTGTTATTTCTTTTATTTAAAGCCGCTACTAAAACGAAAAAGAATAAGACCATTCTTCAAAAATAAGGACACTAAGGACGAAAAGCAGATGTTTGTATCGGTAAAAGGGAGTAAATATGACATACGAAGATAACGTAAGAAAAGCTGTGGAAGAAGAGGGAAAACAACTCAATGAGGACATAGATAAAATATTAGATGAAGATATACCAGATATTGATAATTACCAAAAAGCTAATAGAGAGTCGCTTTTTAGAGATAAGTACAAGCCATATTCTGTGTTAGCGTTTACATCAACTTTTGTTGTTTTGGTATTGGTGCTGGGAATATTAACAGTTTTGATGATAAATAGTTAAAGGGGGCTTTATGAAAGAAATAAAAAGTTGGAATTTAAAAGAGAAAAGCAGTAAGCCCTTTTCAGAAATTCCAATATGTAGGTCAGATAACAAAATTATATATGGCCAGGATACATACGGTTTTATGTTCTTAGCTAGATATGATTCTAAAAAAGATTTAATAAAATATAACAATAAGTTATATGAACCACATATAGTCTTTCTTGCTATTTCATCCAAAGACGTAGACCTTAATGATTCAAACTATAATATAAAGTTAACCAATAAGGATAATTATTTTAACACGGTGTATTTTAACAAAAATTACTATGAAAATTGCGATAAACAAATATGTTTTATAAAAGCAGCACTACTCTTATATAAAATCAATATCGTGGAATTTATACCGCTTAATGAGGGCAGAAAAATACTGGCCAAGCATTATAAGCAATTTGAAGAAATATCCGAATACGCCGAATGCGTTACCTATAACGAAAACGATTTTCTGGTTTGATAAGAAAATAAGCAAGAGAAACAAAGGAGAAAATAATATGCCAGAAAAAACATTGTTAGTAGTGGATTTACAACCAACATTCAAGGTAGAACCATATTATACCAAACTACTAAATTTTATAGAGAAAAACAGAGATAATTACTCAAAAATAATAGCCACTAGGTTCGTAAACAACCCCGATTCTATTTTCGTGAGAAAACTTGGATACAAGGATTGTGAAAAAGCAGAAGAACTAGACTTTAAGGCTGATTACATCATAGAAAAGAACGCCCACTACGACATAAGAAGTGGCACAATTAAAGAGCTTTTGTCTAATAAAAATATAGATGTTATGGGTGCAGATGCAGATGCCTGTGTGTTAAGCACTTGCTTCTCGCTTTGGAATAACGATATTAATTTTCACATCTTAAAGGATTATATCTATTCTTCGGGAGGAGATAAGTATTTAGAACAGGCAATTAGTATTATGTCTCGAAATTTTGGAGAAGCAATATTTTTAGAGGCGACTAAATAAGTTTTATAAGGAGCTATTTTTTTTATTGGGTATGTGGCAAGTGGCGTAAATAAGTTAAAAAAACTACCAGAAAGCCTATAAAAAAAGGGAGAGGGAAGTGCCTATCTATGCCGCAAATAATACTTTCCAAACTTCGCACTACACTTATATATATATTAAAGGAGGAATCTATGAATTACGATAACACACCAAGTTTATATAATAATGAAGAGTTTTTCACTAGTTACTTAGGAATGACATCATACTACAATAACCTACAAAATGTAGTAGGTAAAATCGTAGGCTTTGTTAAACCCAAAAGAGTGCTAGAGTTAGGTTCGGCACTAGGCACAACTTCTATAAAACTCTCAAAGACTTTTTCTAATGTATATTTTGAAGGGATAGAGAAGAGAGAAGACATAGTATTAAAAGCAAGTGAAGATGCTCAAAAAATCATCAATGTATCATTTAAAGCTGCAGATATGGAGAGCTATGTGAAAAGGTCCCTGAGAGATTACGAACTAATTTTTATGCTCTACTCATTTCATCACATAGTTGAACCACTCGATAATAAAGAAAAATTCTTAAAAACTTGCTACAAAAACATGAAAGAAGGCTCTTACTTGCTAATAACAGAAACCTTTTTACCAGAGCATCTTAAAAGCCTAAGTAATGATAAGGACATAGAAAAACTATGGAATTTAAGAGCAACGGAAGGATATTCTTCGACATTTTGGACTACGCTAAAAGGTCTTGAAGAGCAGAGTATAAAAACAGCAAAAGATATGGCGCAAACCTCTATGAAAGAAGAAAATGAAGCTGGCTATTGGGTTTATGAAAGAAGAGAAGAGTACCTTGTAAAGCCATCTTGGCTAATAGATACCGCAGAAAGAATAGGTTTTAAGGTAGTTATCGCAGAGCCTGTAAATTGTATTGAAGAAAATGCAATTTTATTAAGAAAATAAATAAAAACGTATGTATATTTCAATGAAATGGATATAATATATATGTAGGTTTGCATTTGAAAACATTTATTGCACTAGTAAACAGAAAGGAGAAAAATTATGGGAAGTAAGTTTTTTTCAGTATTATCAATCATTCTTGGTCTTGTAATTAGTGGATTTTGCATATTCACAATGGTAAAAGCTACAGCTGTATCAACGGGAATATATGTATTTCTTGTAGCAGGAATAGCGGTAGCAATACTAGGAATTGTTCTCTTAAGAATGAATAGTAAGAAAGCTAAAGACGACGAAGAAGAGGACGAATAATTAACGCTCGCTTGTTTGCGAGCAATGAGGCGGTAGTTTAAAGCGGAAAAACAATACCAAAGTGCCAGACGCTTTTCGGTACAGATGAGAGTTCGAATCTTTTTCGCCTCGTATTACAAGATATTTATCTTGTAAATAAACATTAACACAGCAAAAAGAGGAGGTAGTTATGAAAAATGCAAGAAATATCATTCAATGAAAAAAGTTACCAAACAGCCTTTGGGAGTGCCGATATTAACAAAACTCCTTGTGGTTATTGTAAATTTTGGCAACACAAAGGTTATCTTACTTCACCTATGTTAAAAAAACATAAGTGCATCCAAAAGAACTGCAAATATTTTACAGGAAACCCTAATAGTGAAGCCTTCGTGATGCAAAAGAACAAAATAAACACGAAGAAAGCCCACAAGAAAAACAGAAAACGCTATCTGTGTGGAGAAATCACAAGAGAAGAATATGAAAATCTAACACTCCAAATTGGAAGATTAAATATCTAAAGCATATAGAAAGGAAAGGGATATGACTTTCAAAGAAATAGAAAATTCTACAACAAGCGAACTCTTTGAATTTCTTATAGAAAACTTCAGCAACTCACTTCCTAGTGAGGTCAACTCAGTAGAAGAAGCTAATGAAATTTCCAAAATACTATCCAAAACAGCGAATAACTATATGTACCTTTCAGAAGTCTATGCTTTTCTTAAGTTTTCTATCAGAAACGAAAAGAGAAAAGAAAACAAAAACAAAGCCAAGATTGATGACTTAATAGATAAGAAAGAGATTATAGACAGATTTATCTCAGCACTAAAACTACAATATCAAGCAGCTTCAAGAATGATAACAATAAGAGAAAGCAATATAAAAGAACTAGATATGTGTAAATCAATATAAGGAAGAAAGTATATGGATTGTAATAGAAATGATTGTCTGCATTATGAAGTGTGTGAAGAGTGGAAAACACTAGGAAACGAAAATTATATTAATGAAAGTGACGGAAAATGCGATTTTTATAAACGAGAAAAAATTATCGCTTGTAAGGATTGTAAAAATAGAGACAAATGTAGATACGCTATATCTAATAATGATTATTCATATTGTTCATGTTACGTAAGAAAGTGAGGAATAATAAGAAAGAGGTGGAAGAATGAGTAAAATAACACCGCTTATGACCTCATTACACGAGGGACATAAAGCAGAAGAACGTATAAAGTGCATAGACAATATGCTATTCGAGAAATGCGAGGACACGAAAGACACGATACTACGAGCATTTTGGTGGTATCGTAAGCACTCAATCCTACTAGACCGAATCAAAGAGGCAAGAGAGGAAATAGAAAACGAGATTAAGTTTTGGAATGAAAAAACTACAGACCCTAATCCTTATACAACCGAAATAAGAAAAGCAAAAGCAAATTCATATAAGCATTGTTTAGAAATCTTAGATAAGTTGATAGAAAGTGAGGATAAGTAAATGACAAGAGAAGAAATAGTTAAAAGATTAAATCTTATATTGGTGACAGACACAAATACACTTAAGGGATTTGAGATGCCTCATGAACCGTTAGAAAATGAAATTGAAGCACTTAAAGAAGCAATTGAATTAATAGAACGAGAACCTTCTGATGATGCTATAAGTAGGCAGACGGTGCTTGATATTGTCAACTTTGAGGATAAATGGTTATTTGATGCTAAAAGCCATAATAAAGATACAAAGATAGCATTTTCAGCGATGAAATCCCAAATAACTAAAATGCCACCCGTCAGAGGATCGTACGAAGCAGGCTACAATGATGCTAAACAGGAAAGCGAGGGAGATAAATGATAAACGATAACATAGTGGAAGATATGTCAAGAATAGACAGGCATTTAGGGGTACAAGAAAAAGTGGCACAGATGAATACAAACTCCTTTATTAAAAAGTATGTGTACACTTTTGCCAATAAAGACGAAAATGGCAAAAACTATAAGTTTGTATTGGAACCACAAAGCCATGAAAAAGAAATGGAGCTTGTGAAGAAGTATGGAACGATCCTAGAGATGCTTCCTGTAGAGATGCTGCCAAGCGATAAAAAATGACTTGAGCAGGCAGAAAGGAGAAGGTAAATGTATAAAGCAGATATACAAGAAGCCTGTGAAGTAAAAGAACCTTTTGAATTTAGTTATACCAAACCATATTTGGATTGGTACACAACTAAAAATGTAAGCATAACATATAATCAATATAATTCTTTAACGCTAGAAAGACGTTACGGACCCAGTTGGTGGTTAGTAGGACATAGATTTAATAAGCATTTAGACAGATGGGAAAGACTTGATATAGGAGAAATCAGTAGTTACGACATAAGAAGATTAGTAGAATGGGCTAAATTTACTACTAAAAATGGTCGCACAATTAACATTCTAACAGAGGTTAGAGCCATAGATGGAGTTTTAAACCTTATTGATGAATTTTTAGAGATTATGCAAAAAGGAGAGAGTAATGGTTAAGAGTAATTCAGAGCTAATAAATGTATACACTGATTTGATTAGAAACTATGACAAAACAGATATATATAAAAATATGTCTCCAAAAGAATATGGAATATCCTTGCAAGGAAAACGCAAGAAAAAGAAAAGGAGATAGAGTAATGGAAAGATTATTAAATGATGTAATTAAAGGCTTAGAAACTAAGAAAGACTTTAAAGGCAGATGGTGTGAATATTATACAGATAGATGTAAAGAATATTTAAAATTCTATGGTGATAACCAAAGTGATTGTGGTCATAATTGCGAATATTGTGAGAAATACAAATGGGTAGTTGATAGAGCAAGACATTATGAAGAAAAATTAGGTATCTCATGGAAAGAAATATTGAAATCATGGGAAGATGACAGAACATATTGGTTTATGAATTATTATCAGGATGCCAACCAACCATTGATTGACAGTGATAATGTATTTGTGTTTGAGACTGTTGATGAACTGAGAGAGAAGTGTGGAAAAGAGTTTATTTGTCCACACTGCAAAGGAATCTCTACAGACCCATATGAATGTAATAGCGGAAAGAAAATAGGTAAAAAAGTGTGTGATTGGAAAGCATATGGATTTTTTCAATTTGATTTGGCATTTTGCTATGTGAAATCAGAAAGGAAAGGTACAAAAATATTTATGCCTGTTTCACTTACAAAACACAGAATGGAGAGTGAAGAATGACAAAGGAAAGAGCGTTGGAATTAATTAATCATAAATTAAATTTGGCTGAAAACGATCCACTAATTATGAACGAGCTTGAACATGATGTATTACAAGTATGTGCAGAAGTATTAAGACAGGATTCTGCTCTTGATAAAATAAAAGAAGAAGTGAAACAGTTACCGATAACAGATACAGCTGTTAAACTCGTGACTGAAGTTATTGATAAATATATTAACAGAGACTTATACAAAGAAATTAAAGAAGCAGCTGATAAACAAGATTTAACTTTTGCTCAAAATTATAATGGTCGCAATTTTGCCTTAATGGACTTAAACTGGATAGGATATTTTGACACCATTGAAAGTGTTGCAGAATACTTAGGAATTTTAAATAACAAGATAAGCTCATTCAAGAGGTGAAGAATATGAGAATGGTATACATAGTTATAGACGCAAGAGAAGACGATGGAATTAATGAAGGATATTACATTGACTCGGTATGGACTTCCAAAAGAAAAGCACAAAAACGCTGTGATGAATTGAACGAACAGCTTTTAAAAGAACCTGAGTGGGGAATAGGACTGTATATGGTCGAACAGAAGTTTATCAGAACTTAACAAGGAAAGCGAGGAAAATATGAAAAAGGAAGAATTTGATAAATTAACCGATAAAGAAAAACATCTAGCTTCAACCGAAGCCTTGGCTTGGTTTTGTGTTACATGCGAATTTAATCCATTTATATCAACCGCAAATCGTGATCCTAGAACAATGAAAAATATTGAAGTTATAAAGATTATTGTTGGCAAATATAAGGATGGAGAATTAAAATAAATCACTTTTATAGATAATGGAGAATGAATATGAGCGAAGCAAATATGACGAGAGAAGAAGCATTGAGAAGAGTCGATGGATACCTTACTCTAGCGCTTGGGGCATCCCTTCCTATTGATAATTGCGAGGAAGTTGACGAAATTTTAAAAGCTCTAAAGCAAGAGCTTTGTGAGGATTGTATCAGCAGACAGGCAGCCCGAAACAAGATAAAAGAAATTTGCAATAAATACCGTTTATCTTACGAAGATGGCGAAAGAAAACCCGCAACGGGTGGTTCTGCCTACGCATTAGGGCACGCATTTGATGATATGCCACCTGTCACGCCGCAGACAAGAAAAGGACGTTGGGTGGATGGCGATAGTATATGTCCTTGTTGTGGCAAAGACAAGTATGAGGATTTAGATGCGGATATATATGCTGATTGGCAACCACGATTTTGTCCAAATTGCGGTGCAAGGATGGAACCTTCAGAAAGACGACTTCTGTTAATAAGTAAAAAAGAAAGTCAAGGAGAAATACATTATGCAAATTCTTAATTGTATTAACAGTCTAAAGGACAGAAAAAGATATAAAGACTTCACATATTTCGATAAACCAATACCATTTAACGAAACACCGGTATTTAGTGACAAATACAAAGTAATCCAGCTTCACGATACAACCTTGATAAACGGTTTTGGGATAGGTTTTTGTGGAGTCTGCAAAGTAAAAAACGGTGATGTGATACCACTTGATGGTGATAGTTACTATAAAGAAATGCAGGCAGTAGGATATGAAGAATTTACTGATAAAGA
>AUXO015266816.1_pt1 | contig 13578 bp, 14 predicted proteins | sample 768731 | NCBI WGS metagenome assembly AUXO01 (sample SAMN02715735, study PRJNA202380) | gut metagenome | biome: sheep rumen | host: Ovis aries | place: New Zealand: Palmerston North
TGTTTCAATTACATTTTAACACAGGATCTTCCTTTTTTATATATAAATCCCAAAACTATTTTACACCATCAGTATTCATCGAATCTTGTATATTTTTATAATTTATATTATAATAATGGTGAAGAAATGAAATTTTCAGAGATATTTATGGCGGGACTCATGAGTAAAAAATATACGGAATTATATGAAATAATGAGTAAAATATTAACTGAGGATGAATTAAATAAATTTATGAAGGATGTGATTGCTATGACTAATGAGGAATTACTTTATAATATTCATTACTGGGAAAAAGAAAAGATGGATGCTTTAGTTGAACATAATATCAAAGAAGATGCTAGAAAGACCGGACACGAACAAGGCTTTAGCGAAGGACTTACCGAAGGAAAAGCAGAAGGGCTTGCTGAAGGAAAAGCTGAAGGGCTTGCTGAAGGAAGAAAAACAAAAACTATTGAAATGATAAAGAATATGCTTAAAGAAAAAACTGATTATGAGTATATTTCTAAAATATCTAGTAAGACAATCGAAGAAATAAAGGAAATAGAAGAATCTATGAAGGAAGAAGAGTAATACTTTCTTCTTTTTTATCTATAATAATGTAACATATTCTATATAAAGGAAAATATTGGTACTAGGTATGGAAGAAGTAACTTGTAATTTCTGGTTAGTGATAGCGTTAAATATTATAAAAAAAGTAAAACTAAAGCAACTAAACTTATGCTTTAGTTTTTTCAACTAGTTGGTTATTTATTTTTATTAAATTTTATTATAAAATTATAATTGTGATATTATGAAAAAGAAAGTTTATTTAGATTATAGTGCCACGACGATGGTAGACAATAATGTCTTAGAAAAGTTTAATGAATTAGTTAAAGATAACTTTGCTAATCCTAATTCTATTCATGATTTAGGACTTAGTAGTAAATCTATTATTGAAAAAAGTATTGGTAATATATCTTCATACTTTAATATTGATAAAGATGAAATAATATTTACTTCTGGGTCATCGGAATCTAATAATACAGTTATAAAAGGTATAATAGAGGGTAGTAAGAGAAAGAAGATAATTACAACATATTTAGAACATTCTAGTATACTTAGTCCTCTTAGTTATTTACAAAGCAAAGGTTATATAGTAGAATTTGTTAAATTAGATAGTAAGGGACTAGTAGATATAGAAGATTTAAAGAGTAAATTGGATAGTAATACATTACTAGTTAGTATATGCTTAGTTAATAGTGAACTTGGAATACTTCTTAATACTAGTGAAGTATTTAAAGTAGTTAAGGAATATGATAAAGAAATATATACCCATAGTGATATAACACAGGGGCTAGGTAAAGTAAGTATTAATTTAGATAATATTGATATGGCATCTTTTTCAGGGCATAAAATATACACATTTAAGGGAATAGGTGGTCTTATTAAAAAGAAAAATATTAAGATAGTCCCTTTAGTCCATGGAGGAAGAAGTACTACGATCTACAGGAGTGGAACTCCTAGTACTGAATTAATTTATAGTTTATCTTGTGCTTTTGACTTATTTAAAGATAGTATTGATACTAAGTATAATTATGTTAAAGAATTAAATAATAGAATAAGAAATGTATTAAGTAGGTATGATAATGTTTATATTAATAATACAGATAATAGTATTCCTCATATTCTAAATTTTAGTATTATAGGTAAGGATAGTAATAGTATTCAAAAATATTTTAATGATAGAGGTATTTATATAAGTACAAAGAGTGCCTGCTCGAGTGATAAGAATATGTCGATGGTAGTTAAAAACATGTATAATGAAGAAAGAGCATTAAGTAGTGTAAGAGTAAGTCTTTCTTATAAAACTACTAGTGAAGAGATTGATTATTTTGTAGATGTTTTAAAGGAGTATATGAATGATGAAAATAGTTAAAATTAGTAGTATGACATGCATGTCTTGTATTATTATGAACAATGTTATGAATAGAATTAAAGATAATTATAATATTGAGATAGAAAATGTTGATTATGATTTTGATGATATAAGTAAATATAATGTAGGTAAGATTTTACCGGTTATTATCTTTTATAATAACGATAAAGAAATAAAAAGATTAGAAGGAGAACACCCTTATAGTGAGATAGAAAGGATTATTAAAGATGAAGAAGTATAGTTATATATTATTATTTATATTAATGTTAATACCTAACATGGTATTTGGAAAAGAACTTAATATATATTTATTCCATGGTGATGGTTGTCCACACTGCCGAGATGAAATTGCCTTCTTTGATGAATATTTAGAAGATAAAGATAATATTCATTTATATAAATACGAAGTATGGTATGATAAGGATAATGTTAGTAAACTAGAGGAGGTAGCTAAAATTACTGGTAAAGAAGCTGATGGTATTCCATATTTAGTAATTGGTGATTATGTTATCTCAGGATTTAGTACTGGTATTCAAAAGAAGATTGTTAAAAGAATAGAACATTGTCTAGAAAATAGTTGCCCCGATAAAACAGGGGTATATCTAGGTAAAGCATTAGAAGACAATGATGTAGAAGATAATTATGATGATGAAGTTTATAATGTTCCAATCCTTGGAGAAATATCTGCTAGAGATGTATCTATTCCAATTCTTGCTATTGTCATAGGATTAGTTGATGGCTTTAATCCATGTGCTATGTGGATACTTATCTTTTTAATTAGTATGCTTTTTGGTATGAAAGATAAAAAGAAGATGTGGACTCTAGGACTTACCTTTATTCTTACTTCTGGAATAGTATATTTCTTATTTATGGCTTCATGGCTTAATCTTGCGTCTTTTATAAATAAAGTATCATTAGTAAGAAGTTTAATAGGAGCATTTGCTATTATCTTTGGAATAGTTAATGTCTATAATTATATTAAATCTAGAAAGAAAGATGCCGGCTGTGAAGTAACTGATGAAAAGAAGAGAAAAAAAATAATTTCTTATATTAAGAAAATTGTTAGTGAAAAAAAATTTATAATAGCATTACTTGGTATTATGGTACTGGCTTTTCTTGTTAATTTAATAGAACTACTATGTAGTTTAGGGCTTCCAGTTATCTTTACTGAAGTATTATCTTTAAATAATCTAAGTACTACTGAGTATATATTATATATGCTACTTTATATTATATTCTTCTTAATGGATGATATTATTATATTTGTAATTGCTATGAAGACATTAGAAATAAAAGCAATATCAAATAAATATACAAAGTATTCTCACTTAATTGGAGGTATTATTATGTTAATACTTGGTGTGCTTTTGATATTAAAACCAGAATGGCTTATGTTTAATTTTTAGAATAATCCTGTAATGGGTTATTTTTTTTATCTATATATTGACTATAGTGTAGTTTAACTTTATAATATATAATTACAAAATGGAGAACAGGAAAGAGATAGGTGATATAAAAAACAGTTTTTAATAGCATAATCATATGAATGAAAAAAATTTATAAGAGGAGGAAAAAATGAAAGATATTAACTTAGAAATAATTAATTGAAGGTTGAAACATATAGCTTATAGGAAGGAAGAGGATAAAATGAATGAAATAAAAGAATATACAGAAAAAGTATTTGAAGACATTAAACATATTGATGAATTTGGTAACGAATATTGGTTAGCTAGAGAATTAATGGAAGTATTAGAATATACATTATAGCAAAGATTTTCAAATGTAATTAAAAAGGCAATACTAAAGTAAATCAGGAATTAAATGTATATGATTATTGTTATTCGTTAAATGTATTATAAAAGTTAAAATATAATTTTAGTGCTTTTTTTTGCGCTTGGACTAGGTGAAATTTGACATTCATGCCTTTTTATGCTAGAATATAGGCCAATTTCAGCGAGAAGTATGGATTGCTTAAATTATTATTTTCAATAAATTAGGGGGTTGATTATAATGAAAAAGAATAAAAATGTTGAAATGCGTATATATGAATTGTTAGGTGTTAAAACATTCAGGAAAATGGCATTTGCATTGCGTGATAAAATATGGATTTTGTTCACTTTAAAAATGTCTAAAGAAGAAAGAAAAGAATATTTATATCATACTGCAAGTAATTATAATTTAGGAGAAGTAAAAAGTTTAGAAGATGTAAAAAAATTTAAAAAACAATTATTTTCCAATGCAAGAATACATTTATTTGCATTTTTAGTCTTAATACCTAATTTTATAAAAATTATAGGTGGAACAGCTGCTTTATCTTATACAATAATAACACTAATTGCTGGTGGTATAAATTTATATTGTGTTATGCTTCAAAGATATAATTGTATTAGAATTAATCAACTTATTAAAAAAATGACTCCAAGATATGAAAGACAAAGAGATGAAATAAAAGAAGAACTAAGAAAAGAGGATTCATTACTTTTAGAACATACATATAAAATTGTAGATAAAAAAGAAAGAGAAACTAGTATAACTTTTGAAGATTTAATTGCTAATGCTAATATTGAGCAACTTAAGCAATATTGTGAGTATTTAGCATATTTTCAAAATGTTAATCAATCAATGCAAGAAAATGGTTTTTACTCTGCCGAACATCAAGTAGCTGTAAGTATGCCAATGGAAAAACATAAAACACTTAAATTAGAATTAAAACCTAATAAACATAACAACGGTGCTATTAATTAGCACTTTTGTTTTATAAAAAACTTATTTGATGACAAATAAGTAACACACTACCAAGTCGGCACTTTGCCAACTAGGAATAGTGTGCCAAAGGAGATCCTTTGTGAACCCATTTAAGCACCAATACTACAAACTATTGTAAAAAGTATTGGTGCCTTTTTTACTTTGTCTTATGACTTCATAAAAAAGAAAAAAGTCTACTACTTTCATTGCTAACGCAACAAAACGTAATATCCTTTTTCTATGGAAAAACTTCTAATCTTGCGAAAAGAGGTTTTTAATTTTGCTTTGGTAATTCATCAAAAGCATATTTTATGTCTTCTATGGCTTTATCAATGGTATATAGCAAATAAACTAAAAGAACTAGGTTATAAAACTAATAAAGGTAATGATTTTCGCTATAATCAAGTTGGAAATATTATAAAAAATGAAAAGTATGTTGGAGATTATTTAGGACAAAAGACTTATATAGTTAGTCCTTTAACTCATAAACGAAATAGAAATTTTGGCGAAGAAGGAGTATTATGTTAAAGATCATCATGCACCTATTATATCAAGAGAGCTTTGGAACAAGTGCCAAGAAATATTAAACAAAAGAAGAAAAGATATGCCAGAGAAACAAGAGCATTCTAAACATTATTGTTATAGATATACCTTTAGTTCTGTGGTATATGTGGTTCAACTTATGTTCATAGAATAAGTGGTAAACAAAATGAAAAACAATATTTCTATTGGTCGTGTTATGATAAGGTATCTTTAAAAGAAAAATGTCCTAATTCATTAACAATTCGAGAAGATGTTCTAAAAGAAATGTTTGTTAAGGGTTATAATTCAATTATAGAAAAAAAGTATAAGACAAGAGATAAACTAATTAATGCTATAAAAGAAGCTTTAGCTAGTGAAGATAACAATATAGAGTTAAATAAACTTCATAATGAGAAACAAACTTTACAAAAAAGACTATCCAATTTAATTGTTTTGAAATTAGATGATATAGAAAATAAAGATATTTATATTGAAAAAGAAATTAATAATAGGATTAAAGTATTAAATGAACAAATAGAACGACTAGAATATAGAAATAAACAAAATAAAGATATATCTACTCAACTTAAAAGCATAGAAAAAATCATTTATGAAGAAGAACAACCTATTAAAGAATTTGATGATATTAAATTTGAAAATTTAGTTGAAAAGATAATTATAGGCGAAAAAGACATAAATGGTAATGTTAATCCTAATATTGTAAGATTTGTTCTAAAAATTGGAACAGATTATAAATTTGATAATTTGTCATTTGTAACAAACAAGAAAACAAGAATTAAGTGAAAAAGAATATAGTGAACTTAGCGAAGATGAAAAAAGATTTTACCAAAGAAATTTAACTAGAAAAGGAAATAATTCTTTAAATATTGTAGCTAGAAATGCAGGTGTTAAAAATTTTGATAAATTTCATAATGCTGGTTATAAAGGATTATATAACGGAGAAACTGCTAACAATATAGCAAAAAGAAAAGGTTTAAGATATAGGGAAGATATATTAGATAATATGGGTAGTGAAGAATTGGCCGCTAATCTTTTTCGTATTACAAAAACAGAAGCTAAATTAAAACGAGATAATGTGATTGGTGAAAGCAAAGCTAACAATACACATTTTATTGTTGGCAAGAATGTGAGAGAAGCAATTAAAAAGAATGGAAATGTTATGCCAGAAGACTTACCAATACCTGATAAAAGTCTAAAAGAATTAGAAAAACAAAATAAGAATATTTTAATGATAAATAAATGATTTTACTAAATACTAGAGTATGGAGAAGTAACGAAGTTACTTCGGGTTAGCGTAAGCGTAAATAAAATATTTTCATAATTATAAATACTTTTTAGTATATATATAATAGGTGATTATTAGTGAATAAAATAAATATTGGTGTTATATATGGAGGAATTAGTACTGAGCATGAAGTATCTATTAAGTCTGGTAAAAGTATAATAAGTAATTTAGATAAAGATAGGTATAATATATTTAAAATATATATCGACAAAAAGGGAGACTTTTATGATGTAGATAATGGCAAGATAGATAATGTATTTATTTATTTAAAAAAAATAGATGTAATCTTTCCAGTATTACATGGTTTATATGGGGAAGATGGAACAATACAAGGATTACTTGAAATACTTGGAATTCCTTATGTAGGATGTGGGGTGCTTTCTTCTAGTATTGGTATGGATAAGATATATTCAAAAATAATATTTGAAAAAGCCTCCCTTAACGTAGCAGAATATATTTATTTAAAGAAAGATAAAGATAAATATATATATGTTAAAGATAATTTTAATGAAGAAGAAATAGATATAGATAAAATTAATGATTTAATTATAGATGCTTTATCTTACCCTGTATTCATAAAACCATCAAGAAGTGGATCATCTATAGGCATTAATAAAGTAAATAGTAAAGAAGAATTAAAGAAATATATTGATTATGCTTTTAGATTTGATAATAAAATATTAATAGAAAGATGTATAAAAGGAAGAGAACTAGAATGTGCTATTTTAAATGGAAAGGCAAGTAGTATTGGAGAAATACTTCCATCAGAAGAATTTTATAGTTATAATGCTAAATATATAGGTGATTCGAAAACTATTATTCCAGATGATATACCTAAAGAACTTATTGATAAAATAAAAAAAGCCGCTATTAAAGCTTTTAATGCTATCGATGGGAAAGGACTATCGAGAGTTGATTTCTTTCTGGAAGAATCCACTAATAAAATATATATTAATGAAATAAATACGATGCCTGGTTTTACTGAGATTAGTATGTATCCTAAACTATTTTATAATGATGGTATAAGCTATAGAGAGTTACTTGATATATTAATTGAAGATGCCATAGATAATAAGCAATGTTAAATAATTACATTGCTTTTACTATGCATAAATGATATAATAAATAATGTTAATTACATAAGAAGGTGTTTTATGAATAATAAAAATAAAGATATGACTTGGTTAAAACTAGATAATGCTGCGCTTATTTATCCTGCAACACTTAATAGAAAGATTGCTACAATGTTTAGGTTTACTGTTACCTTAATAGATGAAGTTGATATGGATGTTTTACAAATAGCTTTAGATAATATTATGAAGAGATTTCCTACATTTAATTATGCATTAAAAGAAGGCTTTTTCTGGTTTTATTTAGATTTAATAAAAGATAGTCCCAAAATAGGGCAAGATTATCAAAATCCATTAGTAAGAATTAATTGGAAAGATAATAAAAATTATATGTTTAGAGTTAGAGTTCATCATAATCGAATAGCAGTAGAATATTTTCATGCTCTAACAGATGGTACAGGAGGTCTTACTTTTATTTTATCTTTAGTAGGTGAATATTTAAAATTAAAATATAATGTCAATTATAAATATAATAATTTAGTATTAAATCCTAACGATGAAGTCTTAGATGAAGAAATCGAAGATAGTTTTTTAAGATATGCTAAAAAAAGTGGTAAAATGGATAAGGAAAAGAAGGCATATCATATTAAAGGTATTGAAGAGAATGCTAATATTATTAATATCGTTACTGGTAAAGTAAGTATTAGCAAATTAAAAAAAATATGTGCAAAATATAATGCTTCTATCACAGAATTCTTAACTAGTTTAATTCTTGAATCTTTAGAAGAAATATCTAAAAAAGATATAAATTGTAATAAACCAATTAAAGTATCAGTACCAGTTAATTTAAGAAAAATATTTATTAGTAGTACAATGAGAAATTTTTCTTCATATGTTAATGTAGGAATTAAAGTAACTAAAGATAATTATTCTTTTGAAGAAATAATACTTGAAGTAAAAAGGCAGATAAAAGAAATGACAACCAAAAAGAAAATGACGGAAAAGATAAGTGCTAATGTAAATTTAGCAAAGAATCTTCTTATTAGAATTATACCTTTATTTATTAAGAAAAGAATAATGTCATTGGTCGAAAATAGAGTTGGAGATGGTTATGTTACGACGACTTTATCAAATATTGGTTTAGTAAAACTTCCTAAAGAAATGGAACAATATATTACTGATATAAATTTTATATTGGGTAAATCAAAGGGTAAATCAGGATCTATTAGTGCAGTTGGTTATCAAGATACTTTATATATAACTTTTTCAAGAAAGATCAAAGAAGCGGAACTTGAAAGATTATTTTTTACAAAACTAGTTAAAATGGGATTAGAAGTTGAAATAGAAAGCAATAGGTGATTATTATGTATTGTAAAAACTGTGGTGTTAAATTAGATTTATCTTTAACTAAATGTCCACTATGTGGAGAAAAAGTAAAAAATAATAATTCTTATAATAGCCTCTATAGTTTAGATATTGATTATTTAGCTAAAGATATTTCTATTATGTATTTTGCTAAATTAATAATACTAATATTATTTTTATCAACAATTGTTACAATTATATGCAATTTAGCTATTGATAAAAAGATTAGTTGGTCATTTTATGTTATCTTTTCTTTTTTATTTATAGCTTCCCATTATTTTTATTTATCTACGAGCAAGAGAAAAATATGCTTTATAATAAATACTTTTAGTTTAGAATTATTATTATTTATAATTGCTTATCTAAATAAAGGACTTAATTGGTATTTATATTTAGTAGGTCCATTTATATTAATGGGTTCTAGTTTTGTTTTATTTATAAATTTTATATCTAAGTTTAAGAATATACTTAGAAATATATCATATTTTCTTTTATTTGTGGCTATAATACTTTTACTTATTAATGGATTAATTAGCTTATATATGGTTAATAAATTTATTTTAAATTGGTCTTATTACTCACTTATATCTTTAGTAGTAGTAGCTAGTATATTATTTGGTTTATCTTTTAATAAGAAATGTATGACGGAAGTAGAAAAAAGATTATTTATATAGGAGGTATTTATGTTTAAATTAGTATCAAAGTATAAACCTAGTGGTGATCAACCCGAAGCTATTAGTAAGTTAGTTGATGGATTAAATTCTCATAAGAAACATCAAGTACTTTTAGGGGCTACGGGTACTGGTAAAACTTTTACTATTGCTAATGTAATTGAAAAGGTTGGTAAACCAACATTAGTACTTGCTCATAATAAAACCCTTGCAGGGCAACTTTATAATGAATTAAAAGAATTATTTCCCGAAAATAGAGTAGAGTATTTTGTAAGTTATTATGACTACTACCAACCAGAAGCATATGTACCTAGTACAGATACATATATTGAGAAAGATTCCTCGATTAATGATGAAATAGATGAATTAAGACATAGTGCTACTGGTAGCTTAATATCAAGAGATGATGTAATAGTGGTAGCTTCAGTATCATGTATTTATGGTATAGGTGAAATAGATGAATATAAGAAAAAGATGCTTACTCTAAATGTTGGAGATTCTATACCTAGAGATGATATCCTTAAAAGATTAGTAGAAATGTTATATGAAAGAAATGATATTGATTTAAAAAGAGGAACCTTTAGAGTAAGAGGAGACTCCCTTGAAATAATACCAGTAAATGAAAGAACTAATGGACTTTTAATTGAATGGTTTGGTGATGAGATAGATCGAATTAGTGAAGTTGATACAGTTACTGGGCATATTATAAAAGATAAAAAGGCCGCTGTTATATTTGCAGCTTCCCACTTTGTAACAGATGAAGAAAGACTTAAGATTAGTATACAAAGAATACTAGATGAAAAAGAAGAAAGAGTTAAATACTTTAAAGAAAATAATAAGTTAATCGAAGCACAAAGAATAGAAGAGAGAGTTAACTATGATATGGAAATGCTTAGTGAGACAGGTTTCTGTAGAGGGATAGAAAACTATTCAAGACATATTGCATTAAAAGGTGAAGGAGAAAGTCCTAATACTTTGATTGATTTCTTTCCAAAGGATTTTCTTTTAGTAATAGATGAATCACATGTAACGATACCTCAAGTAAAAGCTATGTATAATGGTGATAGAGCTAGAAAGATGAATCTTGTTGATTATGGATTTAGACTACCTAGTGCTCTAGATAATAGACCTCTTACTTTTAATGAATTTGAAAATAAAATAAATGAAGTAATATATGTTAGTGCTACTCCTGGAGACTACGAAATGGATAAAGTGGATGGTAAGGTAGTAGAACAAATAATTAGACCAACAGGATTATTAGATCCTAATATTGAAGTAAGAGAAACAAAAAACCAGATAGATAATCTGGTCGAAGAAATATATAAACAGAATGAAAAAAATGAGAGAACATTAATTACTACGCTTACTATTCGTATGGCTGAAGAACTAACTAACTATTTAAAAAGTTTAGATATCAAAGTAGCATATTTACATAATGAAGTAAAGACTTTAGAAAGACTTAAAATAATAAGAGAATTAAGACTAGGTAAATATGATGTAGTAGTGGGTATTAATCTTTTAAGAGAAGGAATTGATATCCCCGAAGTTAGTTTAATAGCTATTATGGATGCTGATAAACAAGGATTTTTAAGAAGTACCAGAAGTTTAATTCAAACAATAGGTAGAGCTGCGAGAAATGCAAGTGGCAAGGTTATAATGTATGCAGATACTATTTCAGATAGTATGAATGAAGCAATTACAGAGACTAAAAGAAGAAGAGAAATACAAGAAAAATATAATAAAGAGCATGGCATTACTCCTAAAACTATTATGAAAGATATACCTGAAGTTATATCTAATGAAGTAGAGAAGAAGATAGAAAAAGAAGAAAAACTAAGTAAGAAAGAAAGACTAGATATGATAGACAGACTTACGAAAGAAATGAGAAATGCTGCGTCTAACTTAGATTTTGAAAGAGCTATGGAACTTAGAGATATTATTTTTGATTTAGAGTCCGAAAAATAGATAGAAGCCTGCACATATAAGTAGACAGTATTCAAGAAATAATACAAAGATACTTCCAAAACATGGAGAAAACATCGTTATAAAAAACTGATAGAGAATAATTATTGATAAAACTAATACTCCAAGTAAAGCTAATAATTTTATTCCTATACAGCATCTCATAAATCTAAAGAAATTATTAAACATATAGTATCACCTATGATATTGTATGTTCTTTTTTTATTTTTGTTAAATAAAAACTCGAACTTAATTGTTCGAGTAATTGTTATATTGGTACGATTGGTATAGTAGTTTACAACCAATCATCAATAGTAAATATTAATATCAATCACTGATAATAGTATAACATAATTTGTTAATAATGGAACATTTATCATACTATTTTATCTAGGATCATGTACCCACGTTAACTCACAACCATATTCTTCATGTAGTTGCTTTAATTTATGTAAGTATTTTTCAACAACATCTGGCCATTCATTTGAAAAATAAATTTTTATACATGGTTTCATTTTTTCATCGGGATATTTTTCTCTAAATTGTCCTGATTTAATAAAGCCCATATAATCTTTAATCTTATCTTGTAATATTTCCCAATGAGTTGTTAAATTATCATTATCCCAACTTAAATGGTCACTTATGCATAAAAATACTTTATCTTCTTCAACATATATAATATCAATTTTATTTCTATCTACTACTGTCATATCAATTCCTCCTTAAAACAATAACAATTAATTTATTAAATTATTATCTACAATATATTTAATGTTATTTCTATTTAACATCCATGTTTTATTTCTGACACCTTTTTTATATTCATTTATTTGAGCAATCATATCATCAGACAAATTAAAATATATTTCTTTTGCTTTATTTAAAGTTCTATCTTTTCCTAGATTATCTGCAATAAAATCTAAATACACATTAAATTCATTAAACTTTTCGTTAAATAAATACTCTATTGCATCAATATAATTATTTTCAAATCTTAAATAAAGGTTTCCTATTTCTTGCTTTAAAACATTGCTCAACTCATCAATTACTTCGTCTAGCTTTTCCTCTGAAGTAATATCATACCATTCTTTATCTTTTGGCTTATACATTTTAGAAGCAATAACACTTTCTACAGGCAATTTCCCATAGTCTTTATTATATATATGAAATCCGACATTTGTCTCGATTTTATCTCCAATTTTATTCCATTTACATGTATAAAAATCTAGTACAAAAGTTAAATCTTTAATTGTTTTCTTTAAACACCTTCTACTTTTATAATATTCAAAATCAAGTTCTTTACCTATTGATAACATTAATGAACTAAGTGCATCATCAATTGACATATTTATTTTCACCTAACACATATTATAAATAATAATTTTTCTTTCCGATTAAAATTGTTGTCCAATAATCATCATCTTCATTAGCAGAATCTTTCCATATTCCAACACTAATTTCGATGAATCCATAACTATCTTCACTTTCTTCATCAATTTTACCATTATTATGTTTTTTGAGAATTTCAAATAATTCTTTTCTGCTAATATCAAATGCAGATACACCATAAATATATGGTTTTAAATTACCATCATGTCCATATAAAAACTCTATTGAAATCAATTCATCGTTTACGTCATATTCACAACTAAATTCAGGATAAAAATGACTCCAACTTTTACCTCCGTAGTTTTCATACTTACTTTCTGGTTCTCCTAATAACTTTATTACTTCTTCTTTTTTTGTTCCAAAACAAATTTCTTTTCCATCAAAAATCATCTTTTCTAATGGAATTAACTCAATCTTCATAATGTTCCCTCCCTATTGATAGTATAACACATAAACCTTTATTTTAAAATATATTTTCAATGAATATAAGTGATATTCACATATTTATTTTACAAATTATCTATAAAAACCATCTTTTTCTTTTTCGCCGTTTATTTTGTTATATTCTTTTTTATCTATAATATCATTTATATATAAATCATTGGCTACATCTTGGTATTTTTCTTTATCTTT
>AUXO010652673.1_pt1 | contig 13577 bp, 13 predicted proteins | sample 768731 | NCBI WGS metagenome assembly AUXO01 (sample SAMN02715735, study PRJNA202380) | gut metagenome | biome: sheep rumen | host: Ovis aries | place: New Zealand: Palmerston North
TGACATTCGGTCCGGACTATGTTGAGATTTCAGACGAGGATTTGAAAGAGCGCGCTTGGTCATGCAGGCAACTGATTGATTATACGGAAAGTCTGATAACTATTGAAATCACTACAGTTGATGATAAGAGGGACGAGTATGTCTGGCGCAGTCATTTCAAGAAGTATGATGATTTTTACAAGTGGTCTCTTTTCCGGTATGGTCTTATATTCAAGTACACGAGACGGTTGACTCATTATGTCAAGCTGATGACAGAACGGGGATTGAGTCTATCAAAGGAAGATATTGAGAGATATATGGAGTTTGACGCAGACTATATCAAGAACATGGAAGATGAATTGAGACTTTCTTTGACACAGGATTGAGATTGCGATTTTTTTCGGAACGAATTTTTTCGTAGTTTTCAAATTAAAAGAGAGAAACGCTGGTTTATAATGACTTGCGTTCCTCTCTTTTTCTTATTTCTTGCTGTTCCAAGGGACTATCAGAGGTCTTGGTGACATGTCGTATCCTGAATTGTCCTGTGTCTTTCTGATCTTTTTTGCCGTTTTTGAACCGGCTTGTTTCTTTGAAGCCATGTTTAACGGAAAGTTGTCATATCTGTCAGGTCCGCCGAGATTTCCAAGGTCTCCGCCAAAACCGCCAATTGTTGGGTCGCCCATTCCGCAAATGTTGCAAGGGTTGCTATAGCATGGTCCGCCAGCGCCGCCCATTGATCCTGCACAGTCGCACATATTTGTCTGTTTTGTATTTTTATTTTTTCTTGATTGTTGTTGTAAGAATGTCCGGGTTGATATGCATCCGTTTGTTTAGAACGTTTGTGTTCTTGTCATAAGGATCATAGTTCGTTCCGATGTATGCCGGTTGCTCTTTCTGTTCCTGTTCCGCTTTCATTTGCTGGATTCTTGAAGACAACGGCTTGTGTCTCATATTCTTGTACTTTTCTGACGCGCCGTCAAGATGCTCTTGCGGAAAGTCCATCTGTGGCTGGAAGTCCGAAGCGATGAGTTCCCGCTTTCCGTTTGCATTCACAAGATACACGTCATAGTAGTTGTATGTGAATGACATCGAGAACGTGTTGAAATTTCCGACAGTCTGGTTGTACTGGAGATTCAGGTCGCTGATTGACGACGGTGTGAGTTCCTTGTACACATACTCCATCATGGCAAATCCGCCGTCGTTCAGAAGGCATATTTTTATCGGGTTCATATACAGGTACTTCGCCGTTTCTCCGAGTGCAAGGAATCTCCTGTACTGGTCCCTCATGACGAAGTATGATATGTATGATTCTGTTGTTTTGATTGTCAGGTTCAATTGCTTTGAAACAATCTGGTCGAATGCCTTCCCTATTCTTTTCTGCACGTTATATAGCTGGATGTCTTGTGCCGGGTTTGACGCGCTGAGACCCGGAAAGTTCACGGAAGAAATCTGCGAGTTGATGAAGTCTTCGACCGTGTTGTATGGAAGAAACATCCTGTGTAGCACGCTGAGCCATGTGTCCACCACTTCCGGATAGAACCAGTTCAGGTCTGTTGTTATGACAAAGTTTTGTTGCAGGTTGTTAAGAAGCATAATGTTGTTTTCCGGTACCGGACTTCGGCTTTTTTATATTTATTTTTTGCTGAATCTATTTTGGAAAGATAAATATCTTATAATATAAAAAGCAAATCGTATGGATGAAATAATCATCTTCATTTGCTGGTAAATGATGAAATTGGCTTGGGTTGATAGAAGAAAATTGAAATTAAATTCAGTTGTCGTTCTTATGAAGCCGTTTAGGTAACAAACGAAAACAATTTGTTGAAATGATTCGACAAGCCATTTTAAGATAAATACAATACACAAACGGTTAATTCGATTTTAATCATGATAAGTTTCTGCTATACTGAAGATGGTAATTATTCGGTTCAAAATATACCTGATGTCTCTCAAAGTATAATTTTCGACAAGTCTAAGCAATTAGTTCGGTTATTTAATTCAGAAAACTTCTATTTTTCCGTTTTATCGGATGTATTCCAAAGCAATTTGAACGCTCCGCATACAGGTTTCTCGCAGACCGGTGCGTACAATATGTTCACTTTTCTGAATTCGTCAATCGATGCAAGAAGACAAGCGCTGGAATCTTCAATCGGAAGCATCAACAGCAGTATAGCAGTAATCAATTCATCGGTTAACCATATAGAGGAGACGTATGTCGAGGTTGCTCAACATGACAGCGATTCTTATGATTTGGCTTTTTCTGACGAGGTTGGCTATGTTCTTGTCAAGTTCTACGGTGGTCATGTTGCTACGAAGAATTTTGATAGTTCTGTGATTGTTGACTATGTCGATCAACTTCAGGTTGATGTGCAGGCTCTGGATAGCAGCGTGCAGTATCTGGACGGCAGTGTTCAAGAGATAGCAGACACGATAAGCGATTATGTTGATTTGCGTCAACAAGTTTATACGAACCGTGACAATATAGAAGTTCTGCATCAGCAGGTTTATGACATTAGTGCTTGGCTTGTTGAAGACGAGCTTATATGGAGTAATGTTTACATACACTTCAATAGTAGTATTCTTATGGCAAACGCGTCAATCAACAGGCTTGAGACGATGATGGGCGACGGTCTGAGGACTCCGATTGTGAACCAGACTTCAAATACGGTAGAGATTGCGCCTAACGTGCTGAACTTGTGGTCAACGTCCACGAACGCGCTTACCGTTACGTTTGCTGCTCCGGATGATCCTACGGTTGTTAATGAGTATATGATTGAGTTTACGAGCAATACAAGCGCATTCTCTTTGAGTTTGCCGAATGGAATCAAGTGGGCTAATTATCCGCCGCAAATTGATTCTCTTGCTACTTATCAGATAAGCGTAATCAACAATCTGGGTGTCTGTGTCAAGTATTCTTGATTGCATCAAAATATGGAAATCTAACAAGAGAGAAACTTTTTTAAGTTTTTCTCTTTGTTTTTTAAACTTTTTGTCTTTTTCTTGTATACTATTCGGAAACTATTTCATGATTCATAAAAATGACTGCAAAATGATAAATGAGAACATTCGGATAGATGAAGGTTACAATCAGCGTGAAGTTGTTGCATACCGCTTTTCCAAGATATTCGATGAGCCGTTTACAAACGAGGCATTGAACGAGTACAGCAAGGGAGAGTGGACGTCCAGTCTTGCAAGTGGCGCAGATGATATGAACCATACAGACTTGATTATCAAGAATAAGAATGGCATATACAGGTGTGACTGCAAGACAAGGTCAGATGGCTATTGTCCAAACAATAAGATAACCGAGCCTTCTGTTCTGACTATCGGTGAATATGCTTATAACTCCAGAATAACAGATTTCATATCGTTCTTCGGTTTGGATGGAAACCTTTATATGTGCAGTCTGAGCAACATCAGAAGTATGGAGCCATATGAAGTTAAGCAATCAAAGGGCTTTAATAACCATATGCAGAATCTGTACATATTCAGGGTGTTCGATATAATGAATGATTCAAGTGTAATCAAGATAGAAGTTTCCGAAGAATTCAAGAAGTATTATAACAATGGATATGAACTATATAACAAGTATAGGAGAGAGATTCGCAGAATGACAAGACTCAATGACTATTATATGATTCCGGGTATTGTTGAGACGTTCGAGAGAGAACTTCGTGAAATTATACATTCGTATAATTCTTCTTTAGAAAAAGATAAAGGTTCAAGTGTTGTTATGGATGACAACTTGAACGAGGTTTGTAATATTCTTAGTTCTTTAGTCTAATAGTTTGATGTTTAGGGTTTTTACAGCATTCAGTGGATATGATTCCCAGTGTCTTGCGCTTAAGAGATTGCAGGAACGGTTTCCGGACTTCAAGTTTGAGCTTGTCGGGTGGTCTGAAATTGAGAAGTCTGCGATAGAGGCGCATAACATCTTGTTTCCGGAATACAAGGATAAGAACTATGGAGACATTTCAAAGATAGACTGGAATGACGTTCCGAACTTTGACATGTTGACCTATAGTTCTCCGTGCTTTGTTGCAGGGACTAAGGTGGTGACAAGCGCAGGTCTTAAGAACATAGAAGATGTGATAGAAGATGACTATGTTGCTACTCATACCGGTCAGTATAGAAAAGTGCTGAAATGTATGGAGCATGAGCATATCGGTTCATTGTATAGGGTTGAACTGGAAAGTGGCAACAGTGTCATTTGTACTCCGAATCATCCATTCTATTGTGTTTCAAAGAATGACAAGAAGAATGCTATTTGGGTTGAGGCACAGAATCTTTCCGTTGATGAGCATCTATGTAAGCTTGTTGTTGATTTTAATACAGATGGGATGACTCCTGTATTTGACAACAAGATTATAAAAGATATAGAAGTGTATGATAATCAGAGAGATATAGTTTACAATTTGCAAGTTGATGAATATGAGTCATACATTGCAAACGGAATCTGTGTTCATAATTGCACAGACTTTTCAATAGCAGGTCATCAGGCTGGCGGAGAAGAAGGTTCTGGGACACGTTCATCCCTGTTGTGGGAGTGCGAGAATGCAATATCTATAAAGAGACCGAAGTATTTGATTCTTGAGAATGTGACAGCTCTTGTGAACAGGAAGAACAAGGATGTGTTCTTTAAGTGGATTTCACGAATCTCGAAGTATGGTTATGTGTCATTCTGGAAGATATTGAATGCAAGTTGGTACGGGATACCTCAGAATAGGGATCGCTTGTTTCTGGTTTCCGTGCTGAAAGAGAATCCGGAAGATATTGTGAGTTATAATTTCCCCAATCCGTTCATTAGAGGATGTTCGATAAGTGATTTTTTGAGCAAGGAAGTTGATAAGTCATACTATATTGATTCAGAAGCGGTTAATAAGTGGATTGTTGAGAATGAAAATAAAATAAAGGCTTGTATTTCAGAAAAGAATCATATAGATATAAATAGTATTGTCATGGATGATTCTTGCATATATGAGTTTGATACAGATACAGAAGAAAAACGCGATAACGATATATCAATGGAAGATAAAGATAACTGCTTGTTTGGCGAGCAGGAACAAGATTGTTGTCTTGTGAAAGATCCCAAGCAGGCGACTAAGGACAAGAAGCAGAAGCGTGAACGGAAGAAGAAGATTCGGAATGATGTTAGTAAGTATGAGGGATGCCATATCGTAGATAGAATTCCGACTCCGACATGTACAGGAAATGTGGCTCCTACTTTGATGGCGTCAAGTTATGAAGCCGCTGATTATAAGAATTTTTATAGTGTTGGTCATTTTCCGAAGCTCGGCATTCTTGAGGTTTGGGAACGAGACGGTGTCGAAAAGAAAAATAATTAATCAAGATATTAAATATGCAGACAGAAAGACAAGCATATAACAAGAATAAGAACAAGATTATAGAGACTGTTACGAATTTGAAAGAAAACCAGTTTCTTAGGATTCGCAAGTGTTGTCCGAGAGAGTCGTTGCGCTTGATGGGTATATCTGAAAGTCATATTGACAGGATGCTCAATCCGAGAGGTTATCTGGAATCGCAGGGTTATTCGGAAGAAGAAATCGACAAGATGCTGATTAAGGAAACCGGCGAAGAGAATATATATAAACAGGCCGGCAACTCTATAGTCGTTGATGTGTTATATCATTTGTTCAGAAAGATGTTCATAGAACCGGGTGTGGAAGTTGGTCAAGATGAGCAGTTGTTTTGAAAAATGAAGATAAGAGTTTTTACAGCATTCAGCGGATATGATTCCCAGTGTTTGGGTTTGAACAGACTTAAGGATTACTCATCGGATTTCGACTATGAACTTGTCGGATGGAGCGAGATAGACAAAGGAGCCATTGGCGCTCACAATGCTTTGTTCCCTGAAGCGTCCGACAAGAACTATGGAGACATATCGAAAGTGGACTGGTCGAATGTACCTGATTTTGATTTGTTTACATATTCAAGTCCATGTACAGATTTTTCAGCAGCCGGACTTCAGAAAGGCGGCGAGGAAGGTTCCGGGACACGATCTTCATTGTTGTGGGAATGCAGGAGAACTATCGAGAGCAAGAAACCAAAGTTTCTTCTTTTTGAGAATGTCATCGCGTTGCTCAGCAACAAGTTTATCAAGTTGTTTGAGAAGTGGATTTCTCTTGTTAATTCCATGGGTTATAAGAGTTATTACTCTGTTTTGAATTCAAGGGACTACGGTGTTCCTCAGAACAGACCGAGACTTTTTCTTGTTTCAATAAGGAATGATGTCGGAATCAACTATTCGTTTCCGAGTCCGATAAATGACAGACCGCATCTTTATGACATTCTGGAACATGATGATGAGGTGGATCCGAAGTTGTTTCGGAGCGAGCAGAGAATAGATAAGATGATGACGTTGCATCCGGTTCAGATGGCTGCCCTGGTTAACGAGAAGAACATTGTTCCCGGAAAATATGAAGTGTTGCCATGTGGTCTATATTGTCATTCTTCAGATGCTTTTTCAAGTCCGCCGATTCGTGACATGTCAAGATGTCTTAAGGCGATGAGTCACGAGTCCGGTATCATATATAAGAAAGACGGAAAGTGGTACGAGCGTCTGTTCAGTCATAGGGAGTGTTTCCGCTTGATGGGTTTGACTGATGAAGAGTTTGATAAGATAAGTTCTTGTGTCAAGAGTACCGATTTGTACCAGTGTGCTGGAAATTCTATTGTCGTCGATGTCCTTTTCCACATTTTCAGGAAGATGTTTGTCGATATAGAACCGGATATAAACACTCAATATGTTTTATTTTAAACTAATTGAACATTTTGTTGTATACTTTTTCGAGATAAGATAAAGAATTTTTTTATTCACCTATTTTAATAAAGTTTTCTAATGAAAATCGTTTTTAAGAGTACCGGAGACAATGCCGGTTTAGAGAATTGGCTTAAGACTTTCAAGGAAATTGACGAGTCTTTGTTGATTGAAGTCGATGCTGAGAACAAGTGCTTTGTTACCAAGGCATATACTTCCGAGAGGACTATCGTTAAGTATGGTTCTTTGGCGTTTGAGAATGCTAATTATGAAGTTGAGTCTTCTGATGAGTTCAATGGACGTGTTTATGTTGGCATATTCCGCTATCTTGACAAATTCATCAAGGTTGTGAATCTTTTTACAAAAGACGAACATACATTGACTATTGAATTCGATGACAACGGCAAGGGGCAGTTGGTTGCAAGCAGCATTACATTCAAGAGCGATACGCTTCAGATGGTTCTTCCGGGTTCCATTATGGACGAGTTCGTTATTTTTACCGACGAACAGTTCAAGAACAAAATCGCTACAATCGACGATCCTATGGTGTTCAATGTTAGTAACGAGAATGTCAAGAAACTTCTTGACTCGTCCTCTATTATGTCTTCTGATGCAAAAAAGGATGTTCTTGCATTTGATGTTGTTCTTGAGAATGATGAGTTTGTTCTTGTTGCAAGTGACAATAATAACAAGTCATTCTTCTTTAAACTTGGAACTTTGTCGGAAGATGCGAATGTTAGCAAGGACATTGACATAAAGAATGCATATAGCGCGGTTATTCGTAACAATTTCATTTTAGCGACAAAGAACGACACAGACGACTTGAAGTTGTATATCTCAAGAACAGGCGTTTCCAACAAGATTAGAATCGACGCCGGTGAATCTTTCAGTACAATCATTTCCAAAGTTCGTATCAATCGCTGATATGATGACTGTAGTAGGTTGTTAGGTTCAGCCGATTTTATGCTTGATAGACTTGCTATCGAGAAAACATGTTCGGTTCGCCGAATCTGTTAGACTTAAATCTAAAATCAGATTTTTCTATAGATGATTAGATGTGAGAAATACGCTCATTTGGGCGATGTTGGAAGTTCGGATTTCAATTGGGATGAATACGAATCTGGTTGGAACGGAATTTCATTGAAGAAAAATAAGAAGATCAAGACTTCTGGTGGCGACAAGTGTTACAGCCATGCTGTATATGCTCAGTCATTGTATGACAAGTACACAGGAAGCCATACGGAGGTTGTCAAGGATTTGAAGCGCGGTTCTACTGTTGCTATCCAAGACTTCCGAGTTGTTGATGACAATACGATTATGGCTACTGTTTGCGGCGGTGCGACGAATGTTATCATTGACTTGAACAAAGAAGGCAAGTTCTTCAATCAGTTGACTTATAATAACCAGCCGTTAACAAAGAGTATTTTCGTTGAAGGTACAAGGACAAGTCCTGAATTCAAGGATAGTTTGCTTTCTATGAACCTTTATGTCAAAGTCGGTTCCGACACGGAAAAGGGTTCTATTTGGGACGGTTCTGTAGAGAGGCTTGCACAAGAGCTTAAAGAGCAAATCAAGTTGAACGAGAAGGCGTACTATGCTACGATTCTTTCTACGAATGGTGGCGGTTTCAATGTCGAGATTATGGGTATGATTAACGCGTTCATGCTTGGTTCCCAGGCTGCATCGAACAGGATTACAGACTATGAATCGATGGTCGGAAAGACTCTTGAGGTCATGGTTGATTCTTGGAATCCTAAGAACGGTTTTACAGTAAGCCGCAAGAAGTATCTCAACAAGATACGTCCGCATATGCTGAAGCCGTTTGAGCAGACTCTTGCTGATGCTCCTGAAACTACTTATGTTGGAAAGATAACCGGCGCGAGCCAATACGGTGTGTTCGTCGAACTCAACGAGTTCATTACTGGTATGTTGCACAAGACTCTTGTCAGTGACGAGTTGCGTGACATGATGAGAAAGAATGAAGTTGTTGCAGGCGAGGAAATCACAGTTTATGTTCACAAGATTGAGAACGGACGTGTCATTCTGTCTGATGTTCCTCTTGCTGAACGCGAGGTTGTCATCAAGAAGCGTGAAGCGGAAGACGAGGCAGAGAAGAGCGAGCATATCGCGCAGATGAAGAGTGCGAATGCGGATTATCGCGGCGGCAATAATAAGTTCAACAAACGTTCTGGAAATTAGGCATATGGATGGATTTGGTTTTAACGATCAAGATTTGAACTTCACCATGCCGAATGTCTATGGATATGATACCATGAAGTGCGAGTGCGGTTGTGAGACTTTCACACGCGGGTACATATTCAAGAAGGTTCCCGGAATCTTGTTTGGCGGTGGTGTTGATGAAGTTCCTGTCCCGCTGGAAGTGTTTTTCTGCAGCAAATGCGGAACAATTCCGGAATTTATTAAGAAGAAGCTGAAAAGCGAGGAAGAAAAGGCAAAGAAGGCAGAAGAAGCCAAGAAAACTCTCATTGTCTGATGGAAGTTGATAACATATACAATATGGACTGTCTTGAAGGGATGAAACTTCTGGACGACAAGTCGGTTGATTGTGTTATTTGTGATTTGCCTTATGGAATGACGAGCAACAAGTGGGATTCAATCATCCCGCTTGATGCTCTCTGGAAACAATACGACAGGGTTTGCAAGGATAATGCTGCCATTGTCTTGACTGCAAGTCAGCCGTTTTCAAGCATGCTTGTCATGTCTAATGTCCAGATGTTCAGACATGAGTGGATTTGGATAAAGAACCGCGGAAGCAATTTTGCAAATACAGTCAGAGAGCCGTTCAAGGAACATGAGCATGTTCTTGTGTTCAGCAAGGGCAAATGGACATATAACAAGCAGATGCAGGAAAGGACAGGAGGTGGCGCGGAAAGAGTCAAATATGACTTGACGTCTACATCGACAAGTTCCAATTACAGGAATTTTGACAAGCCGCAGACCAAGAACGCATCCGAGTTGAGAGTTCCGTCATCTTGGCAGAAGTTCAACACTGAAACCGGTTTGCACCCGACACAGAAGCCGGTTGATTTGTTTAGATACTTGATACGGACATACACGAATGAAGGAGAACTTGTTCTTGACAATTGTATTGGAAGTGGCACAACGGCTATTGCAGCATTGAGAGAAAAGCGTCATTTTGTCGGTTTTGAGTTGAATAAAGACTATTATGAGATTGCCACCAAAAGAATAAAGGATGAGCAAGATTATATGTCTGAAAGTTTATTTTAACCATTTAATTATTAACATTTTAATTATTTTGACAGTTATGAGCAATTTATCAGAAAATACAGTTGATACAATCACTTTGACACCACAATACGGTTTTTTTGCAGTTACGGTTGAAATTGAAGAAGAAGATTCAGAAACCGGAAAAACCAAGAAGACAAAGGAAGAACATCTTGTAGACGGAAAAAATGTTACAGATGTTGAGTCAAAGGTTGCAAAGGAGATGGACGGTGTCATGTCACCATGGAAGATAGTGAAATGTCAGACGTCTAAGATTATCGCAGTTTATTAAATTTCAGAACAAAAGTGGACTTTTTGAGATTGATTTGAATCAATGTATTCTTAATGAGTCCACTTTGTGTTTTTGAAAGAATAAATCTGTGCATTTTCAACATTTATTGTATAATTTTCATGGTTTTGTGACAGTTTAATAAAAGACGGTTTTTGAATTCAATGAAAAAAACTTTTCAAGTATTTTGAGTTTTTAATATTTTTTGGGATTGTATGAAAATTATTCAGCATGGATGTAAAGATTACATGTTTATGTTCTTGAAAATTGAGTTTTCAAACATCTTCAAAAGAGAGTATTTTGAAAAATTTAGCGCTTGGAACAAATAAATAAATTACCCTTCTTTTAAAAACTGTCAATGCCTATAAATTTTCAAAAGACTGAAGAAAAATGAAAGAAACTAATTTCTGTTTAGACAGTGCAACTCCGATTATTTACAAAGAGAATATTGACGGAGAAGTCATTATAGAACCGATAAGCAATGCATATGAAAAGCATCAGGATGATGTTATTTACGTATGCGTGCATAAGTTCAATGAAACAGAGCATACTACCAGCATCGTTACTTGGGAAGAAGCGAAATTATGTCATACAGAGAGTATAAAGGAAGTTGTCATCTATCTACAGCCGGATGACTTTATGAACACGACGCTTGAAAGTGACAATGTGATTCGTGTTACTCCCAACCATGTGTTTCCGGTGTTGAAGCCAACGGGTCTGAAGAACATTGAGAGTTATCTTATTCAGACAGGAGATTTGATTCCGTTCGACAAGGGAAGAGAACTTGAAGAAGGTGTTGATGCAGAAGGATTGACAAACGAGTATATGCTTGAGAACAATTCCGTCCAGCGTCTTTATTATAGACATGTTATGAAAGTTTCGATTGACGAGTATGATGAGACCAAGGAAAACGGTTTTTCAAAAGATTTCTATGGTATCAAAATTACTGCAAAGGATGCGCCAAGCAAATACTTTATGATTTGTAATGGTGCTATCAGCCATGATTCTTCAGTAGAATACTAATTTTTGTTAATAATATATCGGCAATATGCTTGTTGCATGGAGTATGCTGTGTATTTGCCGGTATTCTAAATTTATACTTATAACAATGAATGTAGAGAAAATGGACGGCACTATACAGCCGTTTAAATTTGACAAGATTGTGCGTGTTGTTCAGCGTGTTTTTGAGAGCAAGCCTGTGTGTGGTAAGGTTCCCGATAAGCTGATTGATGGTCTCAGGAAGTATTTTGAGAACTTTGTTTCCAAGAGTGACAAGAAGGATTTGAACTATGCTTTACCTGTCGAGGACATACAGAACACGATTCGCGACTTTCTTATCATGAATAACCAGCCTATTGCTGTTGATAGTTTTATTACATACAGGAATAAGAAGAACGAGATTCGTGAAAAGAAGTCATGGTTGACAAAAGATGTTGCAAGCAAGTTGAACGGAAAGAACCCTGAGAATCAGAACGCCAATGTTGACGAGTCTTCTTTTGGCGGAAGAATGGGCGAAGCGACAAGAGTTGTGACGAAGGATTATGCTCTTAAGTTTTGTATGTCCAAGAAGTCAAGACACAATCATGAGAAGAATTTCATCTATATTCATGACCTTGATAGTTATGCTGTTGGAGAGCATAACTGCCTGAGTTGTCCGCTTGACAATCTTCTGACCAAGGGTTTCAATACTCGTCAGACAGATGTTCGAAGCGCGAAGAGCGTGAACACTGCAAGTCAGTTAACGGCAGTCATATTCCAGATTCAGTCATTGCAGCAGTTTGGCGGCGTGTCGGCAACACATATTGACTGGACGATGGTTCCGTTCATCAGACGTTCGTTCGAAAAGCATTATATCTCGAACTGGATTGAAGATTTGCAAGAGTTTGCCGAACTTGATATAGAGGACATGTCTTATGAGGATTTCAACAATTGGGTTGAGAAGAAAACAACTGAATTCTTTATAGAGACTGGTTATGAAGATTCTGATTTCAAGTTTTCAAATAAGGAAAAGTTTGATAAGAAATTGTATCAGAAGGCTTTGAAGGAGACAAGAGATGAGACGTATCAGGCTGTCGAGGGTATGTATCATAATCTGAATACGCTTCAGAGTCGTAGCGGAAACCAGTTGCCGTTCTCATCCCTGAACTACGGAACTTGTACAGAGCGCGAGGGACGTATGTTCACGAAGGCTTTGCTTGAAGTTTCATATCGCGGTCTTGGAAAGTTCGGCAAGACTTCCATTTTTCCTTGCGGCATTTTCCAGTACAAGAAAGGCATCAATGACAAGCCGGGCACAATCAACTATGATTTGAAGCTGCTTGCGTTAAAGTCAACATCAAAGAGACTTTATCCTAACTATGCGAACTGCGACTGGAGCAATCAGGTTGCATGGAAGAAACTTGACAACAAGGTCAAGCAGGGTGTTATAGATGAACTTACTGATGACGAGAGAAAGATTCTTGTTGAGCGTGTTAAAGACAATGGTGAACTTGCATATCATTTGAGTTTGAATGTTGTCAATGACGAACTTGTTCTTGACGAGCGAGAGAAACCGGAAGAGATGTTCTCTACGATGGGTTGCCGCACAGTGAACGGTTTTGATGTCAATTTTGAGAACTCGTATAGGAACAATGTGATGCAGGTTATCAAGGACGGTACCTTGTATGATGATATGACTTCGGGAGTCCAGAAGGACGGTCGTGGAAACATTTGTCCAGCCACGATTATTCTTCCGAAGATTGCCATGCTTGCAAAGAAACAAGAGGAAGAGTGTTGCACAGACGGAGAGAATCCATCAAGTGAAGATATTATCAACAGGTTCTTCTGCATATTGAAGAAGAAGATTAACGAGTCTAAAGATTCATTGATTGAGCGATTCAGATATGTGACTTCACAGCCTGCTGCATCAGCGAAGTTTATGTATGAGAACCATACGATGAGCGGTTATGTCGAGAGTGAGGGAATCGTGTCCGCATTGAGGCATGGAACTTTGACAATCGGTCAGATAGGTATTGCAGAGACTGTTTATATTCTTACTGGTGATTATCATACAACACCTGCGGGAATGGAAGTTGCAAAAAAGATTGAGCAGTTGTTCTTGGATAAGTGCAATCAGTTCAAGAAAGAGACCAATCTTAATTTCGGTGTTTACTACACGCCGGCAGAAAGTCTTTGCTATACTGCTTTTAAGAAGTTCAAGGCAGAGTATGGTGATATGGAAGGTGTTACTTACTTTATCAATGACAAAGGCGAGCGCGAAGACAAGATGTACTTCACGAACAGTAT
>AUXO011099639.1_pt1 | contig 13577 bp, 12 predicted proteins | sample 768731 | NCBI WGS metagenome assembly AUXO01 (sample SAMN02715735, study PRJNA202380) | gut metagenome | biome: sheep rumen | host: Ovis aries | place: New Zealand: Palmerston North
CATAGATTTCACCCTACCTTATTTTTACATTATATAGTATTATTTTAATATATTTTTACTTATTTATCAACTTGAGATTATGTTTATTTACGTTTATTATACAAAAAAATCCTTATTGTTAAGGATTTCGTTTTAAAAAATTATTAATATTTTCTAATTCTAAATCATTTTTCTCATTTTTATATTTTTCATTAAACATATAGTTATAACTAAATAGTGAGAATCCATTGTAATCTTTACTTTTCATTAAGTACTCTATTTCTTTAGCTATAATATTGCTATTTTCTTGCCACTCATTTATTCCACTTCCTGCATATTTATCAGATGTTCCTACTTTGTAGAATGCTAGTGCTGGTACTAGCTTTATTTTTTTGTTTTTTATTAAGTTTTTCCAATCATTTACTGTATCTTTAAATGGTTTTACTTGATTATTAAATCCATAATATATTTGGGGCATTATATAATCTACATATTCACTTTTTCCAAGTATTTCTTTAACATCTAAATAACTATTATCATAACAGTTATCAATATTTCCTTCAGGTGCAATTCCAAATTCTACATTAGGCTTAATTTCTTTAATTGCTCTATATACTTTTTTAATAAGAGTTTTAACATTATTTAATCTATAATCGTTTAAATTTACATCAGGATTATTTTTTAAGTATTCTTCATATGATTTAAGATCTATTTCTTTGTCAGGATAAAAATAATCATCAAAATGAATGCCATCAACATCATAGTTATTTACTATTTCTTTAATTCCATTTACTATTAGAGTTTGAACTTCTTCACTTGCAGGATTCAAATACATCCCTTTTTCAACTATTTTTGCATTTCCTCTTGATGAGTATTTTTTGTATACAGAGTTTTCTATTTCATTTTTTAAATTACTTATTCGATAAGGATTAATCCAAGCATCAAATTTTATATTTCTTTTGTGTGCTTCATTTATAAAATACTCTAAAACATCATAATTTGGGTATTTATCTTTATTATTTAATACATATTTACTTGTTGGATAATATTTTGATATATATATTGAATCCGAAAAAGGTCTTACATGTACAATAATTCTATTGAAATCTATTTGTTTAATATTGTCTAATACTTCTTTTATGTTTTCTTTTGATTCTTCTTCTGTTTTGCCTTGAATGTAATTTTGAAATTCAATATATGAAAAATATACTGCTCTTGTTTCATACGTATCACTTTTTACTTGCTTTTTTTCTATTAAAAAAACTGTTGCTACTACGAGTGCTGCTGTTAAACCATATATAAATTTCTTCATTTTCATCACCAATTAACTATATGCTTGTACATAAAAAAATATAATAAAAAAAGAAAGATTTCAGTATCTTTCTAAATTAATAACTATTTATTAATAATGAACATTGAGTCTCCAAATGAGAAAAATCTATAATCATTATTTATCGCGTTTTTGTAAGCATTTAGGATATTATCTCTTCCTGCTAGTGCACTAACTAGCATAACTAATGTTGATTTAGGCAAGTGGAAATTAGTTATTAGATTATCTACTACTTTAAATTTATATCCTGGATATATAAATATATCAGTATTTCCAAAGTCTTCTTTTAGTTTTCCATATTTGGTTGCAACTGTTTCAAGTACTCTTACAGATGTTGTTCCTACTACTACTAATCTTTTATTATTTTCCTTTGTTTTGTTGATTATATCTGCTGTTTCTTTACTTATTTCATAGTACTCGCTATGCATGTGATGTTCTAGAATATTTTCTGTGTTTACAGGTCTAAATGTGCCAAGCCCAACGTGTAATGTAACATAGGCAATATTAACTTTTTTATTTTTTAATTCTTCTAGTAATTCTTTTGTAAAATGTAGCCCTGCAGTTGGTGCTGCGGCACTTCCAATATTTTTCGCATATACGGTTTGATATCTATTTTGATCATCAAGTTTTTCATGAATATATGGAGGAAGTGGCATAGTTCCAAGTTTATCAAGTATTTCATAAAGTATTCCATCATAAATTAGTTCAAATACTCTTAATCCTTCATCTTTTATTTCTATACATTTAGCTTTTAATAATCCATCTCCAAAAGATATAATTGTTCCAAGTTTTACTCTTTTGGCAGGTTTACAAAGTGTTTCCCATTTATCACTTTCTAAGTTTTTAAGAAGTAATACTTCTATTACTGCTTTAGTGTCAGTCTTTTCTCCTATTAATCTTGCTGGTATTACTTTTGTATCATTTAATACAATTGTATCTCCTTCATTTAAGAACTCAACTATATCTTTAAAATGTCTATGTTCTAGTGCTCCATTGTTTTTGTTTAATACTAACATTTTAGAAGATGATCTATCCTTTAGTGGTGTTTGTGCGATTAATCTTTCAGGTAATTCATAATCATAATAATCAAGTTTTAAGATATCACTGTTTTCTAATTGTTGCATCTTTTTTATTTGTTCATCAACTGTTTTAGAATTCTTTATAATTGTATCAGCATTATCTTTATAGATATCAATATATTTTTCATAATCTTTTTCTTCTTTATCTTTCAACATTATTATGATAAGTGCTAAGCCTTGCGGTGATACTTTATTTATTTTATCTTGATAAAGTCTATAAACAATACCTAATATATTTGAGTATTCATCCATATTTTTATTTAAATATTGTGCGTAATTATCTATACTTGATGCTACTAACATCAAGTGTTTTGTCATATCATTTACTTCAAACATAATACTCTCCTAATCAAATAATGAATTTTGGTAATTTAAGTTAAGATGTTTATATCCAAGATCTGTTACTACTCTTCCTCTTGGCGTTCTTTTTAATAGTCCTTTTTGTAATAAATATGGTTCATAAACATCTTCTATTGTTGTTACTTCTTCTCCTATTACACTGGCGATAGCTTCTACTCCAACAGGTCCACCGTTAAATTTTTCAACTATTGCTTTTAATAATTGATGGTCAGTGTCATCAAGTCCTAAGTCATCAACTTTTAATCTATCAAGTGCTTTTTTAGTAACATCTAAATCTATTTCTTCTTTCCCGTCTACTATTGCAAAGTCTCTTACTCGTTTAAACATTCTATTTGCAATTCTTGGTGTTCCTCTACTACGTGAAGCTAATTCTTTAGCTGCTTCGTCATTTATTGGTGAAGATAATACTCTTGAGGTTCTTTTTACGATATCCATAAGTTCTTCTGTTGTATAATACTGCATTTTAGCAGTTATTCCAAATCTGTCACGAAGGGGTGCAGTTAGGTCTCCTGCTCTTGTGGTTGCTCCAACAAGAGTAAATGGTGGAAGGTTGATTCTTATATTTCTTGAATTTCCTTCACTTCCAACTATTATATCTAAAACAAAATCTTCCATAGCACTATAAAGTACTTCTTCAACGAATGATGGTATTCTATGTATTTCATCGATAAATAATACGTCTCCCGGTTCAAGTGAAGAAAGTATTGCTGCAAGATCTCCTGTTTTTTCGATAGCAGGACCACTAGCCATTCTAATATTGCTTCCTAACTCATTAGCTATTATGTACGCAAGGGTTGTTTTACCAAGCCCAGGAGGCCCATATAGTAATACATGGTCAAGACTTTCTTTTCTAAGTTTCGCTGATTCAATGAATACTTTTATATTCTCTTTAACATCTTTTTGTCCAATATACTCATCAAGTGTTTCCGGTCTAATGTTATCTAGTTGTTCATCTTCTATTGTCTCTTCTTCATCAAATATTTCATTTTTCATTTTTTTAGGCATAGTCTCACTTCCAATCACTATTATTATAATACAAAAGTTTCATAAACTCCATCAAATACTAAAAAAAGAGTAAATAAATACTCTTTTATTTGTCATACATTATATATAAATCACTAGAATCACCAAACATTATGGTAATTCCTACCATATATAATAAAGTTGAGTTAATTATCAACATTATAATTAGTGTAAAAACTCTACCTAATATAAAGAATAGCATAAATGATGCTATGATGTATTATTATTTTTTATGAGTAATTACTGCACCATATATCGCTGCAAATATAAGTCCAAGAATAATACAAAGGAATTGATCAGTAACGATGTATAAAATTAAACCTGCGATTACGCAAAAGCTCCCTATTGGTATTACATCTTTACCAAGTTTAATTTTATTTTGGGTTATTACTTTATTGTTGTATTCTATATTCGAGATATTTTCTCCAAATACTAATTCATCTTTAAGCACTCCTTCAATAGCATTTTTAAATTTTTCTTTTTTATTATCAGATGTACCTTCTATATAATAGTCCTTAAAGTGTTTAAATTCTTTTCCTGAATCATTTTTAAAAGCACTGATGTATTTTATTGTACCAAATGATTTTTTAGCATAAACTAGTCCATTATTTTCTAATATTTTTTTTAATTCTTCTTTTATTTTTGGATTATTTTTTTCTATTTCTTTATACCAGTTATTCTTTTCCAAATGTTTTAATTTTAATTCTTTTATTAGCATATTTTTAATTCACCCTCCTAATTTTTAGTAACAAAATCGAATTTCCCATGATAATTTTTTTCTCTTACTCATTTCTATTATTTAATTATAAAATTATTTCTCATCTATGTCATTATTATTATCTATAATCACATGTAAATGAATGTAAAAAATAGGACACTATTGTATCCTATTTTCTCTTATAATTATTATTTTATAAAGTATAAGTTATCATCTTTATCCATTATCATTGTTTCACTAATATTAGTTATAATATATGGATACTTATAACCATCTTCTTTATAACTCAAGACAAAAATATTACTAATTTCTGGGACATGGTATTCTTTTAAACCAGTTTTTACTTTTTCCAGATACATATTGTCATCAGTTATTTCAGTTTTTGAATATTTTCCATATAAAATTGTACTACTATCTTTTGCAAGAATAATTATATAAGAATCTTGATTTTCAATTAAATAGAATTCTTCTTGATATATTTCATCACTTAATTCTACTGATTGATTAGTTTTACTATTTTCAAAAATAACTTTGTTATCATCTGAAGTCTTTAAGATAAAGTTATATTCTTTAATATTTTCTACAATAATTGTTTTTTTATCTTTTTCTTCAGTAGTTGCTTTATTATCATTTTTATCTATTTCTTCTTTAATAGTTTGCTTAACATCTTTATATGCCAATTCATAAGTTTTATAATTTACCTGTGTTAATGAATAATTCTCTTTTAATTCAGTATATTTATATACTGGGCAAATAAGTTGTTCACTTTCATCTAAAAAACTTTCTGCTGGGAAAAATAATCCTATTAGATAAATGATTATTCCAGCAATGGCAAAATAATTTTTAGATTTATTTTTATCTTCTTTTTCATATAAATCTGTTTTCCTATAAAGCCAGTAGCACATTAATAAATATCCAATTGTTAAGCCAATTATTGTGATACTATTTAATGCTACTGCAATGCTTGATGGTGCTTGTTGGCTATAGCATTCAACTAAATTAGTACTACTTGCTAACTTTAATGAGAAATCCCAATATGCATGTGATGCTACAACTAACCAAATATTTTTAGTTTTATAATAAACTAGTGCTAGAAAAACTCCAGATACTCCTGCATTTATAACTTGTATTGTTGTATTAAGAAATGTTCCAGAGAAAAATAAATTGAAATAATGAATTAAGCCAAATACTAATGATGATAAAATAATTGATACTATTTTTTCTTTTTTGTTATTTGAGAATCTTTCTAAGAATTCATTTAATACCCATCCTCTACATAAGAACTCTTCTACTATTCCAATAAAAATGCAATAAATGATTAAGTTCACTGTTGTTGAAGGTTTTACAAATTCACCAGTACTAAACATTGTAATTATGGCTAAAGTTAAAAATACTGTTGAAATAATTATTTCTGGTGCAATATATTTAAGTCCTTTTCTAAACGATTCTCTTTCTTCTGTAAAAATATATTTATTTTTATATAGTAATAATAATATTAATACTAAACCTGCCCATATGATTTCTCCAAAGGCATCTTGTCCATATCTTCCACCTATTATGCTATTGTTTATTAGCATAACCAATATTTGTTGAGCAAAGAAATAAATCATGAATAAAATAGCCATTTTAATGAAGAAACCTATTATACTTTTCTTTTTCTTTTTCATATTTACCATTTTTTCTATCAATTTTTTTTACCAAAGAGAAACTCTATCTTCTTTTGGTATAAACATTTTATCTCCTTCTTTTATATCATATACTTCATAGAATTTATCCATTGATGATAATACTGCATTTACACGTACTTTATTTGGACTATGACTATCTGATATTATAGACATTTCAGCTGATTCTTTATTTTCTTTTTTAGCCCATAGATCTGCATATCCTTCAAAAATATTTTTAAAGTCATCATTTGTTGCTCCATCTTTTTCAGCTATAGAAATGATTGCTTTCATTGCTCCTAAGTCAGCAATATTTTCAGGTAGTGTTAGTTTTCCATCAACTTTAAATCCCATATATTCATATTTTGAATAATACTCTTCTATCTTTTTTGTTATTTGATCATAATTTTGCTTATCTTTTTCTGTCCACCAGTTATTTAGTTTACCATTTTCATCAAATTGTGATCCATTACTATCAAAAGCATGACTTATTTCATGAGCTATAACTGTTCCAAAATATCCCATCATACGATATCTATTTGTTTCATTTTCATATAAGCCCTTAAATCCAGCAAGAAAGTTTATTGAATTATCTACACTATTATAAAAAGCATTCACTTCTAATGTGCTTATATCCGAATCATCTGCTGTTTTGTGTAATTCTTCGCTATATTTGTTATAATTATTTTTATTTGCATTTATTGTATTAGATATTAAAGTACCACCTTGTGATTTTGTAATAACTTTAACATGATCATCTTCTTTGTTTGCTTTTTCTTGACGTCCTACTTTTATTTTCATAGCATCTAATTTTTTTATTGCTTCTTTTCTTGTTTCATCACTTAGCCAGTCAGAATTATTAATTACTTCCTTGTAATATTCTTTGATTTCTTTTGCTAAATCTTCTACTATTTTTTTATCTTCATCTGTAAAATATTTTTCTTCATATCTTTTTTCTATTTCGTCCTCTATATATGATTTTTTTATTGATTTAACAGAGTCTTCTCTATATTTTTCTTTAGTAGTAGTGTACCCAGATATGTCATTCATAAAATCTAATTGTATTTGTTCATTTTCTTCCGTTGTCATTGGTAGGTACTCATCTATAATTGCAAATTTAGTTATTTCTTTAAATAATTCAATATGTTCATTAGTATAATAATTATCTAAAGTTTTTAAGTGTTCCATGTCTGGAACAATATAGTTTTCTTCTTTATCTACTTTTCTTCCTTCAAATATTTGTTTAATTGGAAGATTTTTTATTTCCTTGGTAATATCATTAAATGTATATTTTTTATAGATTTCTTTTATATCAGTAACTTTTTCCATATCAATTGATTTTTCATCTAGCATTTTTGCAAATTCATATACTTCATTAAATATTTTATTTGCTTTTTCATCTGAATATCCCAATACTTTATATTCATTAACAATCATCTTTTGGGCTTTTGTTAATAAATTTTTATATTTAGTTTTTGCATAGTAACTAGTTGGTGCACCTAAAAGTGTAATTTGATCAATTTCCATGATATTTTTTTCTGGATTATCAATATCTGCATCTGAACTATAAGTAACAATTGGAGAAACATCTAAATCTTTATCTAATTCTACTAAGACTTTATTTAACTCTTCTATAGTTTTTGCATTATCTACCTTATCTAAATAAGGTTTTAATTCTGATATTCCTAATTTATTACGTGTTTCATAATCATTAAATAATTCAATAAATGCATCAATGTCTGGATTTTTGTAATTTGGGTCAGCTAAAATTTCTTCTGTTAAAGTATCAACACGTTCTTCTATTTTTTTACTTACTTCATAAAAATGTGACCATTCTGAACTATCAGATGGAATTTTAGCATTTTTTAAAGTTTCATAATTTATGCTTTCATAAAAGTCATCTTCTAGTCTTGGTGCTTGTTCTTCTTTTTTTGTTTCTTCTTTGTTATCTTTCCCTAAATATAAATAGGTTCCAGATCCTACTAATAGAATTCCCAATATTATTATAATTAATAATACTATTTTTATATTATTTTTACTTTTTTTATTTTCCATATTTACCACCTTATCTTATCCTTTATAATTTTTAAATCTTTATTTTAATAACAATTTTAAAGCTTCTTTCACTTGATCTTCTATAGATAGTGAATTATCAATTTGTGGAAGAATGCTTTTAAATTCCTTACTCTTGTATCCAAGTCCTTCTAATACTTCAATCAATTCATCATAATTATTAGTATCAGGTAAATCAAGAGCATTAACATCTCCTAGTTTTCCTTTTAAATCTAAAATCATTTGTTTTGCTACTTTATCTCCAATTTTAGGGAATTTTTTTAAATATAGTATATTTTCACGTTCAATAGCATCAACAATTCCTGCAATACTTCCTGTTGCTAGTATTGGAAGTGCCATTTTAGGCCCCATTCCTTTTACTGATATTAGTTTTAAAAACAAATCTTTTTCTTCTTTGGTTTTAAATCCAAAAAGTAAGTGTTCATCCTCTTTTATTTGTTGATATAGATATACTTTATGTTCTTTTTCTTCATCTTGGAATGCGTATGGATTAGGAGTATAAATAGTATACCCAATTCCACTATTTTCAAGTACTATATAGCTCCCTGTTTTATCTGTTATTTTTCCTATTATATAATTGTACATTCTTTCCCTCCTGTTATTTTAACTTATCAGAATCGCTATTTGCATATAATCTATTATATCGAGTTCTAAACAATTTAGGTGACATTAAATGAATAGGCATTGAAATTTCATCATATGTTAATCCTTTGGTATCAATACCAGCCATCATATATTGTTCTTTTCTAGTTCTTAATATTTCATCTTGCTCCTCTTGAGTTAACTGTGCTTTATTACTCAAATAGTCTTCTAAAGTATAAGCCTCATTTGCTTCATCAGTACCATAGAGATCAACTTGTCTTTTCATTTCTTTAACTACGTTCATTACTTTAGTAGAATTTCTACTGTTTCCATATAATCCCAAATTTAATTTTCTAAATAATGGGTCATATGTTGCTGTACGATATACTACTCCTTCACTATTTCCATTATCAAGTCTATCATCATAAACAGCTTTTATTGGCTTATCATTAACTTTTAACTGGCCAGATTCACAATCTATTACAACCAAATTATCACTTCTTAAATCTTCTACTTTAGAAATAGATGTTGAAAATCCCACAACAGATATCCAGTGTTTTTGACCATTTACGATTTTTGAATTTTTATCTCTTATAACTACCTGAAGTCCAATTGGTTTTCCATTTGATACTTCGTCATATATTAAACTAAATACTTCTTTTGCTTCATTATCAACTGTTCCATCTTCATTTATATAAGAAGTAATTGCTCTTTCATCGTTTCTTTTAGCACCAGGTATTTGATAGTATGTTATAAAAGAATATATATTTGTTTCATTTCCAAATTTTTCTTTTGCTGTATACTTTCCATCTACCATATCAGAATTATAATTAAATGTTAGTTGGTCACATCGGCTACCTTTAAATCCAACATTTTGGTATAATCCGTTTTCTCCAATATATTTTGTATAATCTATTGGAGATATTTTACTATTAATCATAAAGTATTCTTCATCATCATTAAAACCAGTACATGCAGGTAAATATAGATGTCTTTTACTACTATAAACGTTATAGCCAGTTAAAGCATCTTTTATCTCTTTCCCGGTCATTATGGTTAATTTATTGGTACCATATATGTTATTTCTATTTTTATTGAGCCTAATATTAAACGAGCTATTTTCGACTAAAGAATCTAAATTTGATAATTCACTAAATCTAGTTTTTATATTTGTATATTGAGCATCAATCATATTTTGAATTATAGAAATCTCTTTTTCTATAATATCTAATTTTTCATTTAACTCTTCTACTTTTGCCTTATATTCATTTTTTTTAGGATTATCTTCATATATTCCATAGCCTAATTCATCTGTTCCAACTCGTATTTTATCTGGTTCTCTATTATAAAGAGTCAAATATTTATTAAGATCTTCTTGAAGTTTTTTTCTATCATCATATTTTATTATTAATTCTTTTAATCTTATATTTAATTTGTTGAGTGCAATCGAAGCTTCTTTCGTAACTTTTAAATTGTTTTCTATTGTAATCAGAGCTTTTGATAAGTTATCTAAAAAAACTATGGATTCATTTGAACTATCTCCCAACATACGGGCGTCTATATAACGATCAAGAATATTATTGGTAGTAGTTATTGCAGCTCGTGCTTCTTCTACTATTTCATCACATTCATCAATCGTTCTTTCAGTTTTAATAATGGATCCAATTTTAGGGTTTAATTCTTTTGCTGTTTTCTCATCTTTTTCCATACAACCTCCATTATCTTAAGAAAAAAGTAAAGTTTTTTTGCTTCTTTCTAGATTATGCATTAGCTGTTGCAGCTGTTGAGATATTAACACCATAAGTATTTGTTGATCCGTGTTTTACTAGAGTTCTATTTCTTTCTGCTAATGTTTGAACTCGTCCATCTACATCATCTAATACAAGTAAATTATCTGGTGTTAAATCTTGTGGCCCTGATACTCCATTTTTAAATCCTACTACAGTTACAAAGTGACGATATCCTTCCCCTCTCATTTGGGAAACTTGAAGTCCGACAGGTCGTCCTGCAGATACTTCATTATAAACATTCTCTAATATTTCTTCTTCACTATATGATCTTACTGAATCTATTCTGTTATATATTCCAGAATTTTTAAAAGCTTCTTTATTAGTGTAGTTACCACTTATCATATCTTCAGCATAAATTGATGCTAACTCTAGACATCTACTACCCATGAAACCTTTATTTTGGAACATTCCATTTTTATTTATATAATCTACATAATCATCTAAACTGATTGCAGTGTTACATACTAAGAATTCTTCTCCATTATATGTATAAAGGTTCATTTTATCTCCAACATCTACTAACATTAATTTATAATCATCTGATACTGTTCCACTAGTTCCAAATATATTACCACTAGACTCAAAATTTATTCCATTTTCAAATGTACCTAAATTAGACAATTCACTGTATTTGGCTCTTATATTTTTATATTGGGCATCAATTACATTTTGAAGAATATCAATATCCCCTTCGAGCTTTTTTATTTCTTCTTTGAGTTTTGCTATTTCTTCTTCTAATTTTGTATATTCTGGATTTGGCTTATATATTGTCTTTCCTTCTGCATCTGTTCCATCTGGTATTTCTTTTGGTGTACTTGCGAATTTTGTTTCTTTTAATTTAAGATTATCTTCTTTTTCTTTTTTCTCACTAAATTTTATTAGTAATACCTTTAAGTTAGTATTTAACTTATTTAATGCATTAGCTGCAGCACTAGTAGAATCTAAATTATTTATTATTGAATCAAGACAGTCTGATAGGTTATTAATAAAGACAATTGATGCTTCTGTTGCTAATCCTTGAGCATTTTTAGTATCATTCCATGTATTTACTGTTATATTTGCTGTATTAACTGCACTTTTTGCTTTATCAATTATATCCACGCAATCAGCCATTGTTTTCTCTGTTTTCAAAAGAGAGCCAATGTTATCACTTAGTTTTTTTGCATTTCCACTATCTTTAGCTGCTTCTGTTGCATTTACATCATCTTGTTCATTAATATTCTTTTTGGTGTTTCTAGAAGTGTAGCTTCCTCCACCACCACTTCCACTTGAGCTATAGTCATGACTAGAACTATCCTCTTGAACACTTTCTACATTACCACTTCCAATAAATTCAATAAGTTCCTCTAGTGAATGCTTTTTTATATACAATTTTCCATCTGTTGTATATAAAAAGTATTCTTTTTTATTTGTTATTGGATTTGTTAGTATTCTCAATATTAATTTTATCCCATTGTATTCAACAATGTCTTTATCGTTATAGTTCACTATAACCAACTCCTTTAATTAACGTTTAGTTCTACTTCATTTGTGTCAACTTGTCTATTAATACTATTTTCTGCATTAACAAAGTTTTCATTTGTTGTTCTTAAAAATGATATATAGGTATCAAGTCCAGTATTAATTTTTGGGAAGAATGCACTTAATTCTTGGTATCTTTTATAGTAGGCATCGTTTGCATCTCCACTCCATGTTTCACTATTGTATAACTCCTTCATAGTATTATCTATTTTATTAAATATTTCTTCTATTTTGTTGCTTGTAGCTTCAATTTTATTTGTTACTGCTTCAAGTGCGGCACTGTTAATTTCTAAGTTTAAGTTCGTTGTTTCCAAAGTTTCCACCTGCCTTTTCTACTTCTTCTTTCCAGCTTTTATCATGCTCATAATAATTATTATCTGCATATTCAGCAAATTTTGAGAATCCATCAAGACTTACTGCAACTTGTTTCATATTTTTAAAATATGCTTCTGCTTTTCCAGTAAATATTTCGCTATCGCGTCCCTTCCAGGCTTGTTTTACTTCTTCTAGATATGCAATTAATTTATCTATCTCGTTATTTAACTCTTCACTTTCTTTTTTTATTTCTTTACTCTTGTTTGTAAGAGATTCATAATTAACTTTTATCTTCATAATATCACCTATTCTATATTGATATCGTCAAGTCCGATATCTCCTATTTGTATATCATCATTAATATTGTCTAATTCCACATCTTTATCTGTATAGGCATAGTTATCATCAAGTTCTGGATTTACATTATTTAAATCTTTTGTTATATGAGTTAAATCATCATGCTTTGTTTCTTTGAAGTCTTCCATGTGTTGTTCTTCTGTTTCATCGCTTCTTACATCAACTAAACCAATCTCTTTAGATTTTTCATAATCCTTTAATTTATCTTCATGTAGTTCTGTATTCTTTAATTTATCAAGATTAGTCATGTCATTTCCATAATAATCAGTCATTGTTCTTTCAGATGTGTCACCACTTCCATCATTTACACTTCTTCCATCAATTTTAGAAAGATTTGATTCTTTTACTGTTGTTGTATATCCAGTATCATTTGCATCCCAATCTTTTGGTAGTGGTATATCACTTGCTTCTTCAATTAGTTTTCTTTCAAGTTCTATCATTTTGTTAGTATTATTGGTAGTAATATTTTTAAAATTTGTAAATCCATCTTTTACTGCTGTTATTTGTGAATCAATAGTTTCTATTCCATTGCCATATAATCCACTATTGGAAATTGAAGACATTTTATTTAAATATCCATTTTCCATGTTTTCTACTTGATATACATTCTTATTTAATAAAGACATAATATCATTCATTACATTTTCATCAAAATAAAACATTTTATCCTCCTTATTTATCTATCTCTGATAATTTTACACTTACAAGTTTAGATACACCTGATTCTTGCATTGTTATTCCATATAAAGTATCAGCATATTCCATCGTTTTCTTTTTATGAGTAAT
>AUXO012213865.1_pt1 | contig 13577 bp, 14 predicted proteins | sample 768731 | NCBI WGS metagenome assembly AUXO01 (sample SAMN02715735, study PRJNA202380) | gut metagenome | biome: sheep rumen | host: Ovis aries | place: New Zealand: Palmerston North
AAGTAGATTGTTGCAATCTACTTTTTTTGATATACTTTTTATGGTGATAATATGAAATGCCCTAAATGTAATTATAATAATATAAGTGGTGCTAAAGTATGTGGAAAATGCCGAACACCATTAAAAAAATCAAAAAAGTCTTGTCCAAAATGTGCCTTTAAAAATGATATAGAAGATAAAAAATGCCAAAAATGTGGTTATGAATTTGATAAACATAACAATATTGCTTTAAATTTTTTCATATCAGGTATTATTGTTATAGTTTTATATGGATTAATACTAATTGATAAAAAAAATATTGTTGATCAAATTACTTTTATCTTTAAAATAGTTGCAATATTAACAATATTATTTATAATAGGAAATACTTTCTACTTTAGTAAAAAGAATTCAATAAATATAAATAAGGAACTATATACTAATGAAAGAATTAAAAAATTAGAAATAATATCAAAAATACTTTTAATTATATTAATAATTATGTTATTATGTTTAAGCATTTATGTGTATTTTAATTATTTGAGGTAGTGATAATAATGGAAAGATTACAAAAAGTAATAGCAAGTAGTGGTTATACATCTAGAAGAAAAGCAGAAGAGTTAATAACTCAAGGGAAAGTATATGTTAACGGTAAACAAGTTAAAGAATTAGGAACTAAAGTAAACTATGAGGATGTTATAACAATAGATGGTAATGTAATTAATAAAGAAATTCAAAAGGAATACTATTTATTAAACAAACCTCGTAATTATATTTGTTCTTTAAGTGATGAAAAAAAACGTAAAACAGTAGTATCTTTAATTGAAACGTCTACAAGAATATATCCAGTAGGTAGATTAGACTATGATACAACGGGGTTACTTATTCTAACTAATGATGGAGAATTAGCTAATATATTAATGCATCCTTCTAATAATGTTGAAAAAGTTTACATAGCTAAAATAGAAGGAATACTAATGGTTGAAGAAATAAAAAGACTATCAGAAGGAATAATAATCGATAAAGTAAAATGTAAACCAAAAAGAGTAAAAGTAAGAAAAAAAGATTTAGAAAAAAATACTGAAATAGTAGAAATAAGCATAGTTGAAGGAAGAAATCACATAGTAAAAAGAATATTTAACGAAATAGGTCACGAAGTAATAAAACTAAAAAGAGAAAAATACGCATTCCTTGATGTAAAAGATTTAGCATCTGGAGAATATCGAACATTATCATTGAAAGAAGTAAAAAAACTATACAATTTAAAAAGCAAGTAAGTTTTACTTGCTTTTACTATGCTGCTTTATCATCTGATTCAGCATCTTGATTAGTAGCTGGAAAGTCTACTTCATCAGCAACTTCATTGATACTAATTGCTCCAGCAGGACACATACCAACCATATCTTCTGGAATATCATTTTGTGATGTTACTACTGCAGAACCATCAACTCCACTAAGCTCAAAATTATCTCCGTACATACTAGCACATAAACCACAACGAAGACATAAATTAGAATCAACACTCATTACTTTAGCCATATTATCACCTCATAATTATTATAAACTATGCATAAAAAAAAATAAACTTAAAAAAATGTAAATTTTTTAAAAAAAAGTATTGCCAAATATAAAAATATATAGTATAGTATAAATGTAGTATACAGAAGCGATACTATAATGATTATGACTAGGTCATTAGTTCATAATTATATATTACTCTTAACAGAGTAATGATTTGAATTATAATTATGACAATTTGTATCGCTAGCTTAATTTTATCACACTGTATAACTACTAAAAGAATGTTGCGAAGAGACAACTTCAATTAGGACACTGTATATACGTATACTTAATTGTTACAGTGAACAAACTATTCTATTCTTATTTTTAAAGAATAGAAGGAGGAAGAGCTCGTAACTCTTTCGATTCTAGATAAGTCATTACTCGTATGTTTAGTCAAGTAAAAACCTAACGGTTCATACATGTTTTATTATCCTAATAGTAATGGCCGCAACAAAGAGAGAAGAACTCAGTTGGTAAAGCTTATTAATGAACTTAATAAGTGCTAAACGATTACCTAGTATTCTAAAATGAATTTCTTATATTTTTAGAATTACCATGACGGTTCTTATTTTAAAAAGTAACTGGTTAGCGCTAGTTATTTTTTTTTGTCAAAAGGTTGATTTTAATATACTATAATGATAAAATATATATAATATGATAGGAGGAGAGTAGAAAATGGCAATAAGATCTACATTAGTAAATTGTACTGCTGCAGGTACAGTAAAAAAATATGAATTAAAACTAAATAGTAAGATTAGTAGTAATTCATTTGCGCTTGATAGCAAAGCAAATCAATATTACAACGCAATATTAAATAATTATAGCAAAATTAAAAATCTTTTTACTTCAATAAGTAATGATTATTCTGCTTGTGAATCTCAAGCGTTGGCAGGAGCAGACTTAAAGAAAGCAGTAAAAAAGATTGCTAATGCCTCAAAACATCAAGGAGAATGTTGTGGTAAAAGAAGAGAAAATTTAAAAGAAGCATATAAATATGCTAAATTACAAAAAATGTATGAAGACGTACTAGCTAAATTAATAAAAGCTGGAATAAAATAATAAAGGAGGTAAATCATGGCTGAAAAAATATATGTAAAAAATAAAAATAAATTAAAAAATTACATTGTAAGTATTAATGGAAAAATGACGCAATTAGCTACTGAAATAAAAAGTCTTAGTTCAAATATCGATAAAATGATGAAAGGTGATGGAAAAACTCCTTATTGGAACGGAGAAGATGCTGCAGGTTTCTTTAGATTAGCAGTTTCAAACCTAGCACATGATATCGAAGTATATAAACAAGAAAGGGCAAGATTAGAATCATTGGGAAGTTTATATGAATTAGTCGATCAAGGATATAAAAAATGATTAAAATAGATGAAGAAACAAAACAAGCTTTAGCCAAATATGTTGGACCAGACGGAAGATTGATAATAGATGAAAACCTTCCTGATGATATAAAAGAAGCTTTTGAGTTTTTTAATCAAGAAGGTATAAATATATTAAATTTCCCTGAGAATCTTCATTTTGCTCCACCTGCTGATGAGGAAGACGTTTTTGCTGATGGCGAAGATGAACCTACTGAAGTAGATAAATTACTAGAAAGTGTATCGTTGTCTACCGGAATAGATGAATTAGAAGAAAATACTTCTAGTCAACCTGTAACACCAAGTGTTAACACCCAAGCTGTTGATACTGAAAAGGTTAACCAGGAATTGGCAGATTTAGACGAAATGTTTTAAACTAATTACAAGAGTAATTAGTTTTTTTTATAGTTGATTAGATTGTATTTTTATTATTATAATTGTATAATTAATACAATAGAGGAGGCTTGATTATGAAATTTATAATTACAGATTCTAAAACGGTTCATAAATTTCGACTTCCTCAAGATGATCAAAAAAGTTTTACTATTAACTTGAATATTTTATTATCTAATAACCATGTAAATGAAATTATTTCTTTATATAAAAATTCAAATAATAATTGGACCCTTAAAACATCAGAAGAGTATACTATATATAAAGATGGTAAAACAATAAATGAAATAGAATTTAACAATGATTTATTGTTTGATATTAAATTTAAAAATTATCCTGATATATGTCGAGTATATATTATGTATAATAAATCAGAATACTTAGCTTATAGGATTAATGAACTAAATAATGTTACTGTCGGCAGTTCACCGGATAATATTTTGTCATGTCCTGAATTACAAGAAAATGTTGCTATTATCGAAAAAAAAGAGTTTAGTGATTACCTATATAAAAAAGGAAATGTTAATAATGTATATCTAAATTCTCAATCAGTAGATAGTACTAAAATATCAATAGGAGATAACATTTTTATTAATGGTATAAATATAATATATATGAAAAGTCTCTTACTTGTAAGTAGTCCTATATATAAAATAAATATCCAAGGAGTTCAATCATACGAATTAAAGAGTGAGGAAATACCAGAATTAACACCAGTCACTCAAGTAGAAAAGAATACGAAATTATATGATGAATCCAAGTTATTTGTCCATTTACCAAGATTGAAAGTAGAAGTGGAAAAAAAAGAAATAGAAATACAATCTCCTCCCGACAAAGAAGTTACTCAAAGAACACCTGTCATTTTTACAGGCGTCTCTTCTCTAACTATGTTATTCGTATCCAGTACATCTTTGATTACTTCAATCGTTAATTATACTAAGAATAATAGCTCATTATTGGAATTGGTATTAGAACTAATTGTTTTTGGCTTGATGTTTATTAGTAGTTTTTTAATTCCTTCCCTTGTTGAAAAATGGGAAAAACAGCAAGAACAAAAAAGAGAAAGAATTCGTCAAGAAAAATATACTTCCTATTTAAATGAAATAATTAAAGATATTCAAGAATCATTAACTAAAGAGGAAGATATCTTAAAATACAACAATATATCTATTGAAACTATTATAAAAAACATTGACGAAAAAAGTAATAATATATGGGATCGTGATATATTTGATACAGATTTCTTAGATGTAATGTTAGGTATTGGTGATATGCCAGCAAGTTTAAAACTAAATGCTTCAAAAAATAGCTTTGAGTTAGAAGAAGATAACTTAAAAGAAATGTTAAAAGGAGTTGTTGATACAAAATTAGTTTTAAACAACGTCCCAATAGTATTATCAATAATAGATAATAGACTTTTACCAATAATAATAGAAGATAATATTAGAGAAGATTATATAAAAAATATAATGTTACAAATAATTTATCACCATTCTGGGAAAGACCTAAAAATAGTTATAATTACTAGCGAAGAAAATGAAAAAAATTGGAGTTATATGAAAAGTTTATCTCACAATTGGGATGATAAATATTCAATAAGATTTTTTGCTACCAATGAAGATGAATTACTAGAATTATCTACTTATCTAGAAAAAGAATTTAACGATCGAAAAGATAAAAACTTTGATAGAGAAAAAGAAGGTAAAGAAAGTTATTTAATAGTAAGTGATACTTATTCATTATTAAAAAATCTTCAATTAATAGATAAAATAACTCTTGAAGACGAAGATTATGGCTTTTATGGTTTAATATTTGCCAATAACATTAATAATTTGCCTAGTAGATTTAAAAAGATAGCAGAAATTCATTCTGACAAAGGAATGATAATAGATAGAAATGTTAATAATTCTGAACAAATCACCTTTAATCCTAATATTTATCCGAATCTTGATATAAATATGTTAGCAAGAAATATTGCTAATATACCTATAAATATTAAAAGTTCTGAAACAGCTATACCATCAAGTGTAACATTTTTAGAAATGTTAAATGTTGGTAGAATAGAACAACTAAATATACTTAATAGATGGAAAGAGAATAACCCAACAATTAGCTTAAAGACACCGATAGGAATTAAAGAAAACAATAAATTAATAGAATTAGATTTACACGAAAAATATCACGGCCCCCATGGATTAATAGCTGGTTCTACTGGTTCAGGTAAATCAGAATTTATAATAACATTTATTTTAAGTATGGCTATTAATTATCATCCTGATGAAGTACAATTTGTTTTAATCGACTACAAAGGTGGAGGACTAGCTGGTGCTTTTGAAAATAGAGAAACTGGTTTAAAACTACCTCATTTAGTTGGTACTATAACTAACCTAGATAAAGCGGAAATGAATAGAACCCTAGTTTCTATTAATAGTGAACTACAAAGAAGACAAAAATTATTTAATGTAACTAGAGATACCTTAGATGAAGGCACAGTTGATATATATAAATATCAACGATTATATAGAGAAGGTAAAGTTGAAAAGCCCTTATCTCATCTTTACATCATAAGTGATGAGTTTGCTGAGTTAAAAGCACAACAAGAAGATTTTATGGATGAACTTATATCTGCTGCTCGTATTGGGCGTTCTCTAGGAGTTCACTTAATCCTAGCTACTCAAAAACCTTCTGGAGTAGTAGATGATCAAATTTGGTCAAACTCTAGATTTCGTATTTGTTTAAAAGTTCAAACTACTGATGATAGTACAGAAATGCTAAAAAGACCTGATGCTGCCTATATAACAGAAGCAGGAAGATTTTATCTTCAAATAGGTAATGACGAAATCTTTGAATTGGGTCAATCAGGATGGACAGGGGCTAAATATATTCCTTCTGACCAAGTAAATAAAAAATTAGATGATGGTATATCTTTCTTATCAAATACAGGAGATACATATAAAGAGATAAACGAAGAAATAAAGAAAGATGAAAGTAAGGATTATGGAGAACAACTAGGAAATGTAGTCAGATATATAAGTCAGATAGCAAAGCAAGAAAACATTCATCCAGCTTCGTTATGGCTCGATAGTATACCTGATATAATCTATTATAATAAGGTAAGCCAAAAGTATAATTTTAACGCTAAACCGTTTTATATTAATGCTTTAATTGGAGAATATGATGATCCATCTCATCAAAAACAAGGTATGGTAGAACTACCATTATCTAAAGATGGAAATACTTTCATAATAGGATCAACAGGTAGCGGAAAAACAACTCTATTAACTACTATAATATATTCGTTAATTATTAACCATAATTCAAATGAATTAAATATTTATATAGTAGATTTAGGTTCAGAAAGATTAAAATTATTTCATAAAGCGCCTCAAGTTGGAGATGTACTAACTATCGATGATAGTGATAAAATTAAATTTTTATTCTATATGCTATTAGATGAGAAAGAAAGACGATTTACTTACTATTCAGAGAATAATGGAGAATATATAAAAGATGTTGAAAAAGGAAAACTTCCATTCCCAACAATAATAGTTATTTTAAATGATGTAGAAGTATTTAAAGAAAAATTTAGTGAAGTTTACGAAAGCGATTTTGAATTCCTAGTAAGAAACTGTGCCAAAGTAGGTATTATATTTATAGCAACAGCTGTAAATAGTAATGCCTTAGGTTATAACGTCGATAGTTTCCCAAAGAGAATAATGCTAAATATGGTAGATCCAACAGAGTATTCAGAATGCTTTGAAAAACCACCTATTCCAAAAAGTAATAAGGGCCGCGGACTAATTAATATTGACGGGGAACCATTTGAATTCCAAGTTCCATTAATCTTTGATGATGAACATTATGAGAAAAATATGAATTATGTTCTTAATCAATTAAGCGTTTATCTATTAAATAAAGCACCAAAAGTACCTATTGTTCCTGAAGAAATTGATTTTGAGTTAATAAAGAACAACATCACTAGTATTTCCAAAGTACCTCTTGGTGTTAATACCAATACAGCACAAATAGGTTATTATAACTTTGATGATTTAATAAACGTTATTTCTTCTTCATCTCATTCGTCAGATAAAAAATTCTTTAATAAGTTAATAGAAATATTAAGATTAATAAATAATAATAAAATTATAGTATTAAATGCTTTAGAAAATTGTGAATTAACTATACCAGAAGACGTAAGATATTTTGATAATAGTTATGATAAAGTAGTTTCTGTAATTAATAAAAATATAGATAAATATCTACTAGAGAAAAAAGAAGATACTTTTTGTATATTAATATTAGGTTACGATAGTATAAATAATTTCCTAAATAATAATGAAGAAAGTGTAAAATTAGATGATATTATCTTAAAGAGTAAAGAGATAAACAATTTCAAATTTATTCTATATGACACAGTTGATGAAATTCAAACTATTGAACAAACAGAATATGATGGATATTTTAAGAGAAAAAATGGCTTATGGTTAGGTAAAGAATTTGAAAATCAAACATTATTTGAAACAAATAGTATTTATAGTGATGCTACCTTGAATAATACTATAACTATTGTATACAATGGTGAAGTACAAAATATTAAGTATAATTAGAGGTGTAATATGAATGATAAAGTAAATGTTGAAATAATTGTTCCTGAAATTGAAGAAAAATATAATGTATTATTACCAGTAAATAAAAAAATAGGAACTATAATAATCTTGCTTAATAAAGCAATAAATGATTTATCATTTGGAGAATTTAATATTTCTCGATGTAACAAACTATACAATGCTGATAGCTTGAATTTATATAAACCGGAAAGTTTATTGTTTGAAACTGATATAAGGAACGGAACCCGTTTAATACTGTTTTCTAAATAGCACGTAAGTGCTATTTTCTTATTGTAAATAATAATAATAAGATATTTAAAAAAAATATCATTTATGATATGATTACATAAGATAGGAGTGTTTTCTTATGCGTTCAAGAATGGAAAAATATTATAATGCTGATGAAGTAACTGACAACACTATTGAATTGCCTTCAAGGTCATCAAAAAATCGTGAACTATATAAAGAAGTTAGTAACAAAGAATTAGAAGGTTTTGATGTTAATAGTAATAGTAAAATACTAAATAATAATATTAATAATAGCGTTGATATTGACCAAATAAAAGAAATGTTAGACCGTCAATATAGAGAATTACCTAAGAATAAATCCATTGGTAAAGCAGAAACAGAAATAGGGAAAATATCTCTTGATGAAACTAGAGAATATGATATTAATTCTATCCTTGAAGCTTCTCACAAAAAAAGAGAAAAGAACTACGAAGAAGAAAGACTAAAAAAACTAAGAAATACTCAAGTAGATATATTAAAAGAATTAGAATCTGTAAGAAAAGAAGAAGAAACCATCACAGAAGATATAGTTCCTTCAGAAGAAGAATTAGATGAAATGAAAAGTCATCGTGCCAAAGAAGAAAAAAAATTAAGAGAATTAATAGATACAATAACAGCTAAAGAATTAATAAACGCTGAAACCAGTAAAGAATTAGACCCATTAGATTTATTAAGTGATCTAAGAGGAGATGATGAAAATACTAGAGTTTTAGGAACAATTAACGAAGAAGAAACAAACACAGAAAAAGAATTGAATCCAAAAAATATTCAAGAAGAAAAACAAGAAGAAAAAGAAGATACAACAGAAACAAGTATAAAAATAGATAATACAATTGAAAAAGAAGATACCTTAACTCAAAGTAGTACTCTTACATTTACCCAAAGTGATTTTGATGATTTTAATGACTTGAAAGAAGATATGCGTTTTACAAAAGTATTAATAAAAATATTAATTACAATAATAATAATAGTATTCATAATAGGATGTTTAATACTAGCTAATAAAGTATTTAATTTAGGATTTTTTTAAAGAATAGAAGGTGTTAAAATGCCAAAAAATAATACGAAATATATCTTTATAAATAATGCAATTAATGATTCATTAATTATGTATTATAGTACGAAAGAAAAGCCTCATTCTGTAGAATTCAACTCTTTTATGGTAACTATAATGAGAATGATAGTATTACTATATGGAGAATTAGATATAACAAACTGTTATCATACCAAAAACGAAAAAGGTATGGGAGGATTTGATACCAACTTAACAAAATATGGATTGCCAGAAAAAAAATTAGAAAGATGGAAAAATAACTTTGAAAAGTATTATGAGTTTGAAATGCGTCAAAAAAAATTACATATAAAAAGAAAAAATCCATTTTTTAATGCTGTCCAAAAAAACATGATAGATATGATGTTTGCTAAAAACAAGAAAAAACCATTAAATGCAGAACAAGCAAAAGAATTCTATGATATGCTATTTACAGCGAATAGCTCTGATTTTTATAGACGCACATTTGCATTACTATCTACTAATAATCCATACGAAGTTGATGAATACTTTAGAAAAAATATGTTTATGATATCTAACAAATTAAAAATAGTTCCAATTAAAAGGAGAGTGCTTGCTCAAGACATATATGATTTCTTTGGTATAAAAAAAGAATTGTTCGATGGATTTACTCAACATCAGATTGACAATATCAATAAACAAATATATGATTATTATGGTGTTGATCCAATGGATTACCAAAAAGAAAATAAACTTAGAATTGCTATTTCTGAGGCGAAGAAAAGACCTAATATTCGTATAGTAGCATAGGGGGAAAATATGAAAAAAATAGAAATAAATGAAATAGAATATAAAGTAATTGAAGACTATAATGAAGCAATTGATAAAGAGGTATTAAAAGAAAAAATAACAGATTATTATAGTGGTTTTGACTATATTGTTGGTGATTGGGCTTATGGTAAGTTAAGATTAAAAGGTTTTTATGATAGAGATAATAAAAAAGCCAAAGATCATAATAATATAGATAATGTAAAAAAGTACATAGAAGAAAAATGTGCTTATGGATGTAAGTGGTTTGAAATCAAAAAAATAGATTGAAAACCCTTTTTTTATTTGATATAATTCTATATAGAATAGAGAGGGATTACTATGCCAGAGAAGATTACGATTGTAAAGGAATCAGGCGAATCTATTACTTCGAATATCATGTCAATTTTCATGGTACCTGATAACAACAAACAATATATAATTACAACTGAAAATGCGGTGGATCCTCACGGACTCACTGTTTTGCATGTAAGCGAAATAAAAGGTGATAAGATTATAAAGGTTCAAACGGACGACGAATGGGCAACGATAAAAACCATTATGCGTTCAATAATATCTGGTAGTGTAAGTTCTTTTAAATATGTACCTACAATTAATAATATAAATGCACCTGATCAATATTCGCGAGATATCTCAGTATCTGCTGGAGCCGCTAAAACACTATTAGAAAGTTATACAAATTCTAAAAAAGAAGTAGCAATAGTAGATGATACAACTCCAGAAATTGATCCAAACGCAATAGCTAGCGATTCAATATTCCCAACTGCACCTGTTGATACTGATCAAGATAATGAAATTGTTCCTGGAATTGCTGAAGTTGATGCACCAGTTAATATTGAACCTGCTATAGAACAACCTAACTTATCAGTTGGTGATACTGAACCTAAAGATGCTCAATCTTCTGGCTCCGAATCAGCCCCAGTAATACCAATAGTTAACGAAATAGTTGCATCAGGAGAAGAAGCTCCTGCGATAACTCCAGTTGAAGAAAGTACTCCAGTAGATTTAAGTGTTACTCCAACACCAGAATCTGCTCCTGCTGAACCGAATGCTGTAGAACAACAGGCTTCAGAAACAACTGAAACAGTAACTGAAGAACAACCAGCCCCAGAGATTGAAGGAACAGAAGAAGTAACTCCAGTAGCTGCTGAAGAAACAGTAGAAGAAAAAGTACCAGAAGAAACTCCAGTGCCAGAAGTACCTGCTAGTGAACCACCTGCTGATTCTGGTACAACTATTGAAATACCAACAATAGAAATACCTACTGAAGAAGATAATAATGAAGAAAATAACGAAGAAGGATCTGAAGAAGGTACAGAAGGAGGAGCTAGCTTGGTTCCTACTGAAAATGCTACTGAAGAACCACCAACACCAGATATTCCAACTTCAGAAGTAGCACCAATACCTATAGCACAAGAAATACCTAGTATTCCTGAAATAGATCCGGTAGATATTCCAACCGAAACAGAAAGTGTTACTCCACCAGAAGATGTTAATCCAGATGAAATATCACCAGAAGTAAGTACAACAGAAAATGTAGAAATTCCAGAAATTGAGAATACAGAAGAAATAACTACTACCGAGGCATCAGAAACATCATCAGAAATAGTTCCAGAAGAAACTCCAGTGCCAGAAGTACCTGCTAGTGAACCACCTGCTGAAGTGACACAACCAGTACAAAGCCAAGCGACAACAACTGTTGATCCTGAAGCTTTTAGAGACATGTTAAATGAAATAATTAATAATAAAATAGAAGAAGTAATGAATGGAAAAATTGAAACTATTGTTCCTCAAACAATAGAAGGTATTATTCCATCAACAATCCAAGGTATTGTTCCTTCAACTATAGAATCAAGTTTACCAAAAGCTGTAGAAGAAACTCTACCAGGTATTCAAGAATCAATAGAAAAGAAAGTTGAAGAATCAGTAAATAAAGCAGTTGAAGAAAAAGTTGAGGGTCCGATAAAACAAGCTGTTGAGAATACTGTAAGTAATACAATAGAAAAACAATCAAAAGCCTTAAATTCCCTTGGAATAAAATTAGACTTTGGCGTTGAATCTAGTTTTGGTAAGAATGCCTCACTAGATGAAATAGTAGCTGGAGCTCAAGAATTATTTGTCGAAGGCGTAAAAAATTTAATTATGGTTATGACTGAAAGAATTTATAAAGAATTAAGAATAAAAGAAGAAGAATTGAAAAAGCGTGAAGTTATTGTTGAACAAAGAGAACAAGCTGTTAATGAGAAGACAATAGCAATGATGAATGGTACATATAAACCTGAAAATTATGTTAGCCCATCAGTTATTCCTCAAACAGCCCCAATCGCTCAAACAGCCCCAGTAGTTGAACCTGCTCCAGTGGCTCAAACAGCTCCAGTAGTTGAACCTACTCCAGTGACTCAAACAGCTCCAGCAGTAGAACCTGCTTCAGTGGCACCAACTATGGCTGAGCCAGTAGCACCAACAACAGGGCCTGTTGAGAATGCTATCGCACCTGAATCTGAACCTAGTTCACCAACACTTGCAGTAGCAGAGGCAGTACCTGCAACAACAGCAATTACTCAAGAAGCACCAGCGGTGCCAGTGGTACCTGTTCAAGCAGAAGTTCCTGTTGCTAATGAAAATCAAGTTACTCAAGATGTTCCTGTAATTCAAGTAGCACCTGAGATACCAGTAACACCAATTGCAACAGAAACTCAAGAAACTAGTACTCCGCCAGCAGATAATACAAATCAATAAAAATAAAAAAACGAATCAACAAATGATTCGTTTTTTAAATATCAACATTTATTACTCCTTCAATTTCTGGAATATCTTTCTTTAAAGTTTCATAAACTCCATTTTTTAAAGTATCATCAGAAAACATACATTCCTTACATGCACCAGTAAGTTTTACATAGACAATATTATCAATATATTTAACAAACTCTATATCTCCACCCTCCATATTTATGTAAGGTCTTAAATCATTAATTGCTTTTTCGATAAGTTCTATAACATTGAGATTCTTCTTCATAAAATCACCAAAGCCATTATAAAACATAATTTTCTTTATGTAAATAATTAATAATGTTATAATCTTTATGGAAAGAGGTATAAAATATGTTAAAAAAGGGAGACATCATAGAATGTATAGTTAGTGGTATAGAAGAATATGGCTTTTTTATTAAGACTAAAGATGATTATAGTGGTTTAGTCCATATTTCAGAAATTTCAGAAAACTATATAAGAAACATATATGACTATGTTATATTAGGAGAAAAGATAAGAGCTAAAGTAATAGAAATAGATAGAAAAAATAAAAAACTAAAGCTTTCAATTAAAGATATTAATTATAGAATATGTACAACTCTACCTCAAGATGTAGAAAAAGGTTTCGAATCTTTAAAAGAGAATTTACCTATATGGATAGACGAGATAGAAGAGGAAATAAAAAAAGCGACTAAATAGTCGCTTATTTTAATAAATGGTGCCCAAGGCCGGACTTGAACCGGCACGAGGTTTAAATCTCGCAGGATTTTAAGTCCTGTGCGTCTACCT
>AUXO016437270.1_pt1 | contig 13577 bp, 7 predicted proteins | sample 768731 | NCBI WGS metagenome assembly AUXO01 (sample SAMN02715735, study PRJNA202380) | gut metagenome | biome: sheep rumen | host: Ovis aries | place: New Zealand: Palmerston North
GTGTCTGAAAAAAAGGAATCACAGAGAATATCAACAGAGCTAGGACAAGCGTGAAATTCTTAAATTGCAAGCCGAGGTAATGATTATGAGACAGGATTTGTTTGCGCTGCTACAGCAGCATGGGCAGCTTCATTTGCTGGATTATTATAACAAGCTGGATGACGCCGGGAAAGCGGCTATGGAAGATCAGATCTCCATGATCGACTGGAATTACCTGCGTACCGTGGAGAATCATACTGCTCCGGAACGCGGTGTGATCACACCGCTGACGGAGACGGTCAGTACAGCAGATATCCGGGAACGGGAGGTAGAATATCGCGAAAAAGGTCTTGCTGCTATCCGTGCGGGTAAGGTAGGTGCCATGCTGCTGGCCGGCGGCATGGGGACAAGACTCGGCTGCTCCGGTCCCAAGGGAGTGGTGGACATTGGTCTGACGCATCCCCTTTTCATTTTTGAATGCCTTTTTCGAAATACCCTGGAGGTGGTACGGGAAGCAGGCGCTTGGATTCCGTTCTTTATCATGACCAGTGATAAGAATCACCAGGAGACAATTACTTTCCTGAAGGAACACAATTATTTCGGCTACAATGAAGAATATATTTATTTCTTTCGTCAGGACATGGCTCCTTGCATCGATTATGAACACCGCCTGCTGATGGAGGGACCGGGACAGTTGGCCATCTCTCCCAACGGAAACGGCGGATGGTATTCCTCTTTTGCCCGTGCCGGACTTGCCGAAAAGGCCAAAGCCATGGGCGTGGAATGGCTGAACTGCTTTGCGGTAGACAATGTGCTGCAGCGCATTTGTGACCCTCTGTTCGTTGGGGCGGTGATCTGTTCGGGGTGCGTATCCGGTTCCAAGGTGGTTCGTAAGGCAGATCCAAAAGAGAAGGTAGGTGTCCTCTGTCTGGAGGATGGTCGTCCTTCTATTGTGGAGTATTATGAATTGACGGATGAGATGGCCTATGCCAAAAATGAAAAGGGAGAGTATTCGTACACCTTCGGCGTCATTTTGAACTATCTGTTCCGTGTGGATAAACTGGATGAGATTGCAAATACGTCTCTGCCCATGCACATTGTGGAGAAGAAAATTCCATATATGGACGTGGATGGCACTATGCACCATCCTGCAGCTCCCAATGGATATAAGTTTGAGACGTTGATTCTGGACATGGTTCACATGATGGACAACTGCCTGGCCTATGAGGTGATCCGGGAGCATGAATTTGCGCCGATCAAAAACGCGACCGGTGTGGATTCCATGGAATCCGCCCGGGCCTTGTTGGAAAAGAACGGTATAAGGCTGTAACGCAGGCGGGCAGAAAGGAATGCGGAAATGTATGATTTTCTGATTGTCGGCGCCGGACTGTACGGCGCAGTCTTTGCCTGCGAGGCAAAGAAAAAAGGATATTCTGTGCTGGTGATCGATAAAAGACCCCAGATTGCCGGGAACGTCTACACCAAAACGGTGGAGGGCATCCACATGCATCAGTATGGGGCGCATATTTTCCATACCAACAACAAGAGAGTATGGAACTACATCACCCAGTATGCGGAATTCAATCGGTTTACCAATTCTCCTGTGGCTAATTACAAAGGAGAGCTGTATTCGCTTCCTTTTAATATGTATACCTTCAACAAAATGTGGGGCGTGACCACGCCGGAGCAGGCCGCGGCGAAGATCGCGGAGCAGAAGGCAGAAATCACCGGAGAGCCGCAGAACCTGGAAGAACAGGCTATCTCTCTGGTGGGGCGCGATATTTTCGAAAAACTGGTGAAGGGCTACACGGAAAAACAGTGGGGCCGGGACTGCAAGGATCTTCCCGCCTTTATTATTAAGCGGCTGCCTGTGCGCCTGACTTTTGACAATAACTACTTTAATGCACTGTACCAGGGGATTCCCGTGGGTGGGTACACAAAAATGGTGGAAAACCTGCTGGATGGCGTGGAAGTACAGTTAAATACGGACTATCTGGAGCACAAGGACAAGTGGGACGCCCTGGCAAAGAAGGTAATCTACACCGGTCCGATCGATGCCTATTTCGGCTTCTCCCTGGGTACGCTGGAGTATCGCTCCGTGCGGTTTGAGACGGAGCTTCTGGATATCCCCAACTTCCAGGGCAACGCGGCTGTCAATTATACGGACCGGGAGACACCCTGGACGCGTATCATAGAACACAAGTGGTTTCAGTTTGGCTTGGACGACGAGGGATTTGCACTGCCGAAGACGGTGATCTCTCGCGAGTACAGTTCCGAGTGGAAACCCGGGGATGAGCCTTACTATCCTGTAAACGATGAAAAGAACGGACAGCTTTACCAGGAGTACCGTTATCTGGCTAATAAGGAAGAGAAGGTCATCTTTGGTGGACGATTGGGCGAATATCGGTATTATGATATGGATGCGGTCATCGCTTCCGCGCTGGATATGTGCGGAAGAATACTGTAAGTGAGGAAGCTTCATGAGTGCTGTTGATTATGAATACTTCGGATATTGTCCGAAAGAATGGGAAGAAGCCCTGGAGCAAACAGCTGTACTGAAGGATCATGAGGCTGGAATCATTGAAATTGATGGGGGGACAATTTTGCCGCTTCGACGTATACCGGGAACGGTCGAAGATTTTGGCGATGGTGTGTTTGAGGGTGGTCTGATCGATTTTGAAGGGAAGTTCATTGCAGGTCAGTTTCGATCCATGGAGGCACCGTACAGCAATCGAAGCATTGCGCAAGGCTATGAGATCCCCGATGATGTGATTGTACACGAGCGGGAAGAAACCGTCATTTTTGGCGGAATGCTGGTGAGCCACTGGGGACACATGCTGGTAGATGCAACATCCCGTCTTTGGTATCCGGTTATGCATCCGGAAAATCACACAAAAATAGTATTCGTTCGCTTCCCGGGACAGAGATTTCCCTATCAGGAATTGCTCTCCTTAGCGGGAATAGAGGAAAGCCGGGTGGAGATCATCGATGAGCCGACTCGGTTCCGCAAAGTCATCGTGCCGGAGGAGACGATTCATTCATTGTCAGGGCACTATGGGAAAGAGTGGATATCCTTTTTTGATGCAGTCCGCAAGGCTGTAAGACCGGCTCCTTATAAAAAAATCTATCTTACCCGCACTGCATTTATGATTAATAATGTATGCGGCGAGCAATATTTTGAGGATTTCTACGCTGCTCAGGGTTATCACGTGGTAGCGCCGGAAAAGTACACTATTACGGAGCAGGTGGCTATGATTGCCGGTGCCGATGAGCTTGTGACTACAATGGGGACGATATCACACATGGTACTTTTTGCCCGCCCCGGTACTCATCTGACCATTCTGAACCGATCTCATGAGATCGTAAGAGTTCAGCTGACGATGAACGAAGCCCGAGGGATCAGATGCACTTACGTAGATGCTTACCGCAATTTTCTTCCGTCCGTACAGGGAGGGAACAGCATTTTTCTGCTTGCACCGAATAAACACTGGCGGGAGTATAAACAAGCTGTCTTTGGGCTGCTCTCGGATGAAAAAGAAGACGAGGAGGTCTTTGGCCGAGCAGCAGTAGATTATATAAAAAAATGGGGACGTTTCTTTGGCGAGAAGAAACACTATAAGTGGATTCGGAACTGTGAAGTTAAGGATCTGGTGGCGGAGATTAACCGAACTTTCTTAGGAAAGAGAGTGGATACCAGTAAATATCTTCCTACACAAACGTTGGAAAATACACGTAAGGAGCTGCAGCAGTGTGAATTGAATGCCGGTTGTGCTATTCTGGCATGCTTGCTGGAAGAAGCGGAGGGAGAACTGCTGATTGAAGGCAAATGGAGTCGGCCGTTATGTCCACCGGATGGACTAACCTTTTGCGCGTGGGCAGAACAATACTGTCCTGCAAAACAGTCGTTGCCTGCAGAAAAGAATCAATTTCCGCTGAAAATTAAGGCGGTATATAATGTAGAGTGTGGGTACTATTCCTGGCAAATCAGAACAGATCTGCAGACCTTCTGCCGGAATGCGGAAACTGTTAATACGTATAGAATAATAGTTTCTGTAAGTAATCCGAGGGGACAATTGGTTATGCCGGTTATTTTCCCCACACATGAAAATTACTTGCTGAAGAATGGATTTAAGAGGCAATATTTCAGTGACGACAAACTGCTGGGTTTACAGACGTCTGAAAAGAACGAATTGATGTTCATATTCGAGACAGCAGACGAAGCATTGAGGAATTCAGCGTCTGTGTCTGTGCAGGAACTATGCTGGGAAAAAGACTTTCTTCATATAGAAGGCCTGATAGATTCTGTACTGCTGAATGCCCCGGACTTTACTATTGCTGGAGAATTGCGGGCAGCGAGTGGAAAAGAAGTGTCAACGCTATCTGTTCCATTAGTTCTCCAGGGGAAAATGCTAAGTGACCGGGTGAAGCAATGGGGTGTTTCTCTGAATGCTGCACAGATTCTGCAGTGTAGCGGCAAGAACGACAGCCTGCGATGGGATCTGTTCCTTTCGCTTCAATGGAATGGGGCAGAACAAGCCGTACATTTGGGGCTTCGGGAAGATATTGCGCTCAGAGAGCGTTTTACAAACTATTTCCTTTCCGAAGAGAGTGGTATGTTGGTGCCCGGGTTTCATACACAAGGGAAAATGAGTCTATACTTCCTTAAAAAAAATGCGGCTGTTTCCCGCTTCTGGATAGAGAACCTCGTCTGGGTTGATTCCGAGTTGCAAATGAGCGGTACTATTCGATGGAAGCTACCGGAAATAGCAGGGGAAATGGACTTCTTGTTGAAAAAAAGTGACAATGTGGTAATATATGAGCAACCGTTGCGACTCCATCCGTTAGCAGGAAAGGAACAGCTGTGGGAGTTGGCGATTCCGATGGCTGAACTGGTAAAATTCGTACAAGAATCCGAGAATCCGCAGGGAACGTATTCATTTTTTGTTCGTACGGCCATAGGGGACAGTCTCGTGGAATGGCCGGTGGGAAATAAAAGGAAGCCTGGAAGTCTGGCACACTTTAAGCAACTACCAGATTCTTTAAGGGAGAAAGGGTTTTCTGCCGATACTATTGGCAAAGAGGAATACTTGGGAATCCGGGTTGAAAAAAAAGCACCTGCACCTAAGTCTTTCTGGAGGCGGCTGTGGTGATCACACTAATCCGGCGATACGGCTAACGACTTTAAAGCAGAAGAGAGAACGGGGATAGGTCCAAGATGCGACTGAAAGAGAACAAAAAACATAATAGAGATTTGTTTTCTATGATATCCATGCTGTATCTGCCTCTGGTCTTTTTGCAGACTCTATTATATATGTACCATTGTGCAGGCAATGCGGTATATATCTTCATGTCTCAGGAAAGAGCCAGGCATATTTGGTATGCAGGCATTTTAGTATTTTCTACCCCGAGTGTTGCAATGGCGGGGAAACGTTTTCTGCTATGGCTTGGCCAAGGAGGAGAACGCAGGTTAACTGCACGTAATACACTATTGGTAATCGGTATCGCAACATCGCATTTGTCTACAATTGGAGCGTGGCATAGGGGGGCGATTTCTCTAAAAGAGCTGTTGCTGCTGGTTATGTATGATTTGGTGCTGATAGCGACGCTGGAGAATTGGACGGCGAACCGAGAGGGGGTTTATCGCGGAATTGAGATTTTAGCAGTATTGCTGTGGTTAACTGCAGTATATGGAATAGTAGAACATTTTATATACGGGGAAATTCCTTTTCTTTACTCAGAAGCCGAAAATAGTGGTCGAATTATTTCTGTTTTCAGAAATACAATTGTTGCCGGCAGTGCTTGGTTGATAGGATTCTGGTTGCCATTTCCCACCGAAAAAAAATGGCTGCAGTGGGCGGTCAAACTTACTTTTGTTCTTGCTATTTTTTTTACGATCAGCAAGAATGCCTGGCTGGGTCTGGCTTTTTCTCTGCTAGTATATACATTGTTCTCCTTTAGAAATTGGGATAAAAAAATTGTTTTGACAGGATTGTTAATGGGCCTTGTCGGAGGAGTGGCAGCTATTGCAATTTTGTTGAAAAGCGAATATTTTCAGTTCATTGTTCGCCGCTTTGCTGACTTTCAGACACAGGGGTCGGTTTTGGCACGCCTGCAGCATATTCAGGACACCTGGAAATACATGACGCAGGAAACAGATTTTTTTCATCAGCTGATTGGGTGGGGATATGCCACATCCTGGGAATTTGTAGAGAATTCGCCACATTGTTATGGACCGACCTTTCGATGCATAGATAACCAGTATTTTACGTCCTGGTTTGAATTCGGGCTGATTTCTGTTGTATGCTTATTTCTCTGGGGAGAAAAGGTGGTTTCCCAGATCCGGTCGGATAACAAATATATACAAGGATTGGCCATCAGCGTCACGGCCATGCTGATTCCGATGGCAACATATGATCCGTTTCGTTGGGAGATTGTAATGATCTTCCTTATTCCAATGTCCGGAATTGTGATGAGTGAAAAGCCGCTGATGATACGCCGGGAGGTTATGTGCGGAGCTTGTGTGGCGGGGGCGGTATTGATTTCGGAAGCTACACAGGCGCCGGTGATTATACGGGTTGTAAGAACGACGGCTCAGTTTATGGCGGAGAGTCATGGTTGGGATGCGTTACTGACAGAAGGAGTATTGTGGAGCGGCGTAATTATTTGTACTTTGGGATTGATGATTTGCTGTTTCCGAATGGGGGTCACTCTAAAAAAGCACAACTTAACGAATCCCCAAGAGCTTGTTTTTTTGATAAGAAAACTGTGGATTGTTAGTGGCATAAGTGCTACATTGGTTGTTATTTGCCACATAGAAGTTTTAAAGGCAGAGAAAAAATATGCACCGCTTCTTGAAAAAGAGCGGGAGGTTATGGAAATTTTAAGGGATTCTGCAAACGGTAAAATTTGTGTCGACCAATATCCGGAATTATACCAAAGAAAATTTGGTCATATTAGCGGAGAGATTTTTCGGGGCGATGGAGTGATCCGTGCGGATGAGACGACTGTTATTAGTGAATCGGGTAAAGAAAACAGGCGGCTGCTTAACCAAGGCTTTCTGTTTTTGGAAATGTCTGAAGCGCATGTGCTTTATACAGATGATACACATTTAATAGAAGCGCTGCAAAATGCAGGATACCATTTAACAGGTTACTATAATGTGGCGCGATGGTTGAAACTGGCTGATGGGCATACCGAAGAAAAAATGTGGAAAGGAGAGATATCTCTTTATAACGGTAATTATTCGGCAAATGTTACTTTCGGTGATAATAATTATAGCACAGAGAATACTAAAGTTTATTTGACAATATGGGATAAAACTCATGATCAATTAAGTGCGAGCGGCGAACTGACTTTTGACGAGAGCGTGGATCATACAATTGAGTTTTCTGTCTCGGACGATATGGGATATGCTACTGTTTTGAATGTTGAAAGTAATTATCCTGTGGAAATTGAAATCAAACAGCTTGTAGAGTATGATGTTCATAACACCTTTGACTATACGGATCGTTTAACAAAGGTGGAGTACTATACTACAGATGGTATCAAAACGTTAGGGCCGGAGAAGTGTTTCGCAGAGAGATATTCATATAATAAGCGTTCTGACCGAGTTGTTATTGAGTATTTGGATGAAAATGATCAGCTAACCATATCCAGGATGGGATGTGCCGTAAGAAAAAGAAAGTATGATAGATATCATAGGTTCATTAAAGAGAAATATTATGGTACTGATGGAGAAAAAGTGGCACTGGCATCCGGCGAGTATGGTGTTAAAGTGAAATATAATGATAAAGGATTATATGCACAAACAACGTATTTAGGAAAAGATGACAGCCCCGTTCTTTCTTCGTTAGGTTATGCACAAATCAGATTTTTCTATGATGAGTGGGACCGTGTAATACGTGAAGAATTCTATGATGAAGATCTTAAACCGTTAAAAACAGTGGAGAAACCGGCGGCGCAGGAATATGAGAGAGATCTTGACGGGCGTGTAGTCGAAAAACACTTGTATGCAGCAGACGGAGAATCCTTTGTAACCCCAGAAGGATGGTCAGCAGTTAAATATCACTATTCTGACAGTGATACATGGGACTTGGCCACATATTTTGATGCAGATGACAAACAGGTATTATTATCGTGGGGATATAGTTCAGAAGAAAGGGTTTTCGATTCGGTTGGAAATCTGCTGGAGGAAAGATTTCTGGATATTGATGGCAACCTGTGTATGACTGCTATAGGCTATGCTTGTGTGAAAAGAAGTTATGATGAAAATGCAAGAATTGTTTTAGAATCATACTGGGATGAAAAGATGGAGCCGGTCAACAATTTGGAAGGTTTTCATGAATTACACTTTCAATATGATACAGATGGTACTCTTAAGGAATCGGTCAAAATGACTGTTGAAGGAACCGTTATTCCCTAAGGGAGGGAGGACAACATTATAAATGGAAACGAAGAAAGAAAATCGATTTAAACCTGAACATTGGCAAGTAATAGCGATCTTACTGGTTATATATGATGTGGTAGCGGTAAACGCAGCATTTTTTATAGCACTTTGGTTTCGGTTTGACTGTGTTTTTTCCAACATACCGGCTAGATTTTTGAATCCATGGATCCAATTCATTCCTTTTAATACGATTATTTGTATTTTGGTTTTCTGGCGGATGAAATTGTATAATAGTGTTTGGCGTTATGCCAGCTATGCGGAGATGATTCGTATTATCGGGGCATCTGCGATTACTATTGTGCTACATGCGATTTTAATTACGATCAGTCTGGGAACTATGCCCAGATCATATTTTGCGTTCGGAGGATTGCTTGAGTGTGTGCTAGTAGTTCTTATTCGGTTCTCTTATCGTTTGGTTTTGTTCCTAAAACTAAACAGAAATGAAAAGAATTCTGTTAATCGAGTTATGCTGATCGGTGCGGGTGAAGCGGGTCAAACTCTTTTGAGAGAACTTCGAGGAAGTAATAAGACACAGGACAGAGTTGTCTGCATAATAGATGACAATCCCAACAAGTGGAACAGATATATGGATAATGTTCCGGTTGTTGGTGGACGGGAAACAATTTTAAAGAACGTTGAAAAATATCGCGTCGATAAGATTTATCTGGCAATACCCAGTGCCTCGGCTGAACAAAGAAGAGATATATTGAGTATCTGCAATGAGACGCGTTGTGAATTGAAAAATTTGCCCGGCATGTATCAATTGATTCGAGGAGATATTACTGTCAATGAATTGAGAGATGTTTCAGTAGAAGACCTGCTGGGACGAGAACCCATATCAACAGATATGGAAGAGGTTTTTACATACATCAGTGGCAAGATAGTAATGGTTACTGGCGGGGGTGGGTCCATTGGCAGTGAGCTTTGCCGCCAGATTGCCAATCATGAACCTAAACAGCTGATCATTTTTGATATTTATGAAAACAGTGCTTATGATATACAAAATGAACTGAAAGAAAAATATCCGGAACTAAATTTGGTTACATTAATAGGATCTGTTCGAGACAGCCGCAGGATGTTCCAGGTGTTTGAAGAGTATCATCCACAGATTGTTTATCACGCGGCTGCACACAAGCACGTTCCTCTTATGGAAGGTAGCCCCAATGAAGCCATAAAGAACAATACAATTGGAACATATAAAACAGCATATGCAGCAATGGTTCATGGATGTGAGCGATTTGTATTGATTTCCACTGACAAGGCTGTCAATCCGACAAATATAATGGGTGCAAGTAAACGTTTATGCGAAATGGTTATACAGAGCTTTGATGCTAAAATCAAGGCAGGAAAGGCCAATGAACTACCACAGTTATTCACACATGTAGGTTTTGAGAATGCTGACAAGGATGGCACAGGAAAGGTATTTCAGAGTGTAAAGACGGAATTTGTAGCAGTTCGATTTGGCAACGTGCTTGGGAGCAATGGGTCGGTTGTGCCGCTCTTTAAAAAAATGATTGAAAAGGGAGGACCAGTAAAGGTTACGCACCCGGATATTATTCGGTATTTCATGACTATTCCGGAAGCGGTTAGTCTGGTGCTGTTGGCAGGTACGTATGCTCATGGTGGCGAGATATTTGTTTTAGATATGGGCAGCCCGGTAAAAATAGATACTCTTGCCAGAAATTTGATCCGACTTTCGGGACTTCAACCGGATGTTGATATCAAAATTGAATATACAGGACTTCGTCCTGGAGAAAAACTCTATGAAGAAAAACTAATGGCAGAGGAAGGGCTTAAAAAGACGGATAATAAACTTATTCACATTGGATGTCCTATTCCGTTTGAAGTAGATGAATTCCTTGCCGGACTCCAGGATTTAATGCGGGCAGCCTATTCCAACAGAAAGGATATACGAGAAAAGGTAAAGCGGATGGTAGCGACCTATCATCCGGCACCGTAACTATACAAAAGTCAAAGAGTTAAAAACATTGGTGAATAATTAAGGAAAGGAAAGTATGATATCCACATCCGGAATAATCATGCGTGTAAAAAAATGGCATTTATAAAGAGCAGAGAAATTAAACCGTTTGAATCTAAAATCTGGCTTAGCAGTCCTACAATGTATCCTGAATCCAGAGATTATATGATGGAAGCATATGATACTAATTGGATGAGTACTGTTGGAAAGAATATTAATGAAATTGAAGGGCAGATAGCGGAATACGTTGGCGTGAAATATGCTGTAGCACTTAGTGCAGGAACAGCAGCTCTGCATCTTGCCACAAAGCTTGCCGGAGAGAAGATTTACGGACAGCCGAGACCGAATAAAGGAACTCTGGATCAGAAAATCGTGTTGTGTAGCGATATGACATTTGACGCTACAATTAATGCGGTAGCATATGAAGATGGCGAAGCTGTTTTTATCGACACAGAATATGATACCTGGAATATGGATCCCGCAGCGTTAGAAAAGGCGTTCGAGGTATATCCGGAAGCAAAGATTGTGGTCATTGCACATCTATACGGAACGCCGGCTAAAATGCAGGAAATCAAAGATATATGCGACCGACACGGCGCTTTAATTGTCGAGGATGCTGCAGAAAGCCTCGGTGCTCAGTATAAGCTGAACGGACAGTGGGTAGAGACAGGTGCTCTCGGTGACTACAATTGTATATCTTTCAACGGAAATAAAATAATAACGGGATCCAGTGGAGGGATGTTTTTGACGAACTCTAAAGAGGATGCCGAAAAAGTCAAGAAATGGAGCACCCAATCCCGCGAGGATGCGCCGTGGTATCAGCATGAAGAAATCGGTTATAATTACCGCATGAGTAATGTGATTGCAGGTGTAATTCGAGGGCAGCTGCCATATTTACAGAAGCATATTGATGAGAAGAAGGCTATATATGAACGTTATAAGGAGGGGCTGAAGGGACTTCCGGTTAGCATGAATCCGTATGATGCAGAAAACACCAGACCAAACTTCTGGCTCAGCTGCATGATCATAGATGAGGATGCTATGTGTAAACAGGTTAGAGATGACAAAAATGCACTCTATATTCCGGAGCCTGGGAAATCCTGCCCGACAGAAATTCTGGAGACTATATCGCTGCTCAATGCAGAGGGCAGACCGATTTGGAAGCCGATGCATATGCAGCCAATTTATCGGAATCATGCCTTCATTACAGCAAGAGGAAACGGAAGAGCCAGAAGCAATGCTTATATTAAGGAGAGCGGGCTTGTAGATGTTGGGGCAGATATTTTTGACAGAGGACTTTGTCTTCCCAGTGATAATAAAATGACACCGGAACAGCAGGATATGATTATTGATGTCATTAGGCATTGTTTCGAATAAGAAGGAAAAGGAATGGGAAAGTTAAAGAAAACGGCACTATTAATTGGCGGCTTGTTAAGTGCAGCGACTGCTGTAGTAGCCATTCAAAATGTAATAGATGTTAACCATGAAGGACAGAAACACAAACAGGGTTTTTATGAAAAGTATGTAAAGCGTCCACTGGATTTCTTTCTGTCGGTTTTGGCGACAATTTTGCTGAGTCCGGTACTGGTTGCAACAGCGGTACTGGTCAGAGTCAGACTGGGCACACCTGTTCTATTTACACAAGAAAGACCGGGTAAGGATGAAAAGATTTTTAAACTGATGAAGTTCAGAACCATGACTGATAAGAGAGATGAGAACGGAGAATTGCTGCCAGATGCAGACAGACTTACAAAGCTCGGCTCTTTCTTGCGTGCGACATCAATCGATGAGCTGCCGGAACTGTTAAATATCGCAAAGGGAGACATGAGTATCATTGGACCGCGCCCTCTGCTGGTTCAGTACCTTCCATATTATAAAGCAGCAGAGAGACATCGTCATGACGTAAGACCAGGGCTGTCCGGGCTTGCCCAGGTAAATGGGAGAAATCTGGTTGATTGGGATCAACGCTTAGCATATGATGTTCAGTACGTAAGCGATATTACGTTCATAGGGGATGTAAAAATTGCACTGAAAACAATTAGAAAGGTCTTTGCAAGAGAGGATGTTGTCGTAAATACCGATACCGTAGAGACATTTCTTGATCAGGAAAGAGCTATTCATGAATAATTATCAATTTAAAACACCGTACTTCTTAATACATGAAAACCTGATTGCAGAGAATATTGCCGGATTCAGAAAAGCATTGGATGAACTATGGCCTGATTCTATAATTGCATACTCGGTAAAAACGAATTCTCTTCCATGGATTCTAAAATGGATGAATGAACATGGAGTATACGCAGAAGTTGTTTCTGACGAGGAATACCAGTTGGCATTGTTGTCAGGATATGCTACTAATAAGATTGTGTTTAATGGGCCAATAAAGACAAACGAATATTTAAAAAAGGCGTTTAAGGGTGGATCCATTGTTAATATCGATTCCCAGAATGAAATTGATTTTATAAAAAGCGAAAAACCGCTCATTAACGGTGCGGTGGGTGTACGTGTAAATATAGATCCATCAATTTTTGATTCGAATGATATTGGTTATCAAGAAGATGGATTCCGTTTTGGATATTGTCCTGAAAATGGAGAGCTAAAAAAAGCACTGGAGACAATTTTTCAAGCATACGGAAACATTTCCATTGGTTTACATCTACATGTGAATTCTGTTACGCGCTCTCTGAATGTATATAAATCAATTGCTACGTATGCGGCACGTATAATTAAAGAATATAATATTGAACCTTCTTACATAGATATAGGGGGAGGTTTCTTTGGCGGAGTTCCCGGGAAAACAACGCCGCATGAATATATTGAAGCTATAAAAAATAGATTAGATTCATGTGTTGATATCTCGAAAACCAAGTTAATAATTGAACCGGGGTCAGCAGCAGTTGGTTCCGCTATTGATTTACATACTTCGGTTATAGATGTTAAGGATACAGCACGTGGTCGAATTGTGACCACAGATGGAAGTCGGATTTATATTGACCCTCTCTGGTTGAAAAAAAAATATTTGTACTCGGTCAGTTCGACAAGAGGAGAACATCATCGTCAGGTTGTTTGTGGATACACGTGTATGGATCATGACAGGATTATGGTTATTGAAGATGAACCGGAATTATTGGTTAATGATCATATCGTTTATCGGCGGGTAGGCAACTATACGGT
>AUXO012445152.1_pt1 | contig 13572 bp, 10 predicted proteins | sample 768731 | NCBI WGS metagenome assembly AUXO01 (sample SAMN02715735, study PRJNA202380) | gut metagenome | biome: sheep rumen | host: Ovis aries | place: New Zealand: Palmerston North
GACCCAGACAGCCCAGTCGTTCTTGAAAGGGTTGTAAGCGTTCAGGGTAATGACAAATTGTCTGGTGACGTTAAGATTAACAGCAGTCATAATGACAACATTCTCGTAAATGACCATGGCTCATTATATGTTCCTGGTAGTGGTATTAGCGCAAACAAGAGTGCAATTATTGCACTTACAGGAAGAGTTAGTGAAAATGAAGGCGACATCGCTAGACTTAGTGGTTCGGCACAGTCGCTTCAGGCTTCTCTCAATAGTGAGGTTACAAGGGCTGAAAATGCTGAAAGCGATTTGTCAGCAAGACTCAACTCTGAGATATCCCGTTCAACAGCGGAGGATAATAGGCTTGATTCTATCATCACAACTGAGATTCACAACAGGGAGGCTGCTTACGATGCACTGGATGACAAGATTGACAGCGCAACACTTTCGTTCGAGGATACCAATTCAGTTGATTTCAATAATCCTTATACCGAGAACAATATTGTCAAGGCAAACGTGAAGCTTCAGGAAGGTGACAATATCATCAAGTGTGGAAGCGGACTGTACGCAACTGTCAATTTGTCATATGACTCGGCAAGGAATACGATTAAGCTTGTAACTTCGAATGGCGAACAGGAGGCAATACAGCTTAATAATGTAGGAAGTTTGATTGACGGTATTGAATATGATGCTGATGAAAGGGCACTTATTATCAAGTATCATGACGCTGCTGGCAATCCGAAAGAGGTTTCATTTGCAGTAAACAGGCTGTTCAATGACTGGGAAGTCAACAATATCCCAGAAAACGCAGCAATTGAGCTTACAAAGACAAGTCCAGTTGAGCCAGATGACCCAGACATGCTGAGTGCGCGTGTGCTTCTCAACAACCTTGAGGACAACATGGTTCAGATTGTCAACAACGGACTCTATGTCAGTGGTGCAAAGATTGAAGAGGCAAGTGAAAAGGCTGACTGTCTTGAAACAGAACTCCATTCTGTCGAGAAGGCTATCTTCGGACATCAGGTTCCAGAAGAATGTGGCGTTGGCTTCGTGTATACCCCACCGATTGGTACGACATACATCAACAGTGCAACATCTATTGACAATGCAACCTATATAATTGACAGGTCTATAAATAACTTGTCGTCTTATACTGAGACCATTGAGCAATATGTTAATAATGTTTCTGGTAATACTGAGAACATCAAAAATGAACTCACTGTAATCAAGAACAGTATCGGTCTTAATCCAGATGGAACTTACAATACGCCTACTGGTTGCTTCATCAGTGCATCAACATCATTTGCAGATGCTGACTCAATACTGGACACTCAGTTGTGCAGCTTGACTGAAAAAGTGGATAAGTTGATAACTGGAAGCACAACACCTTCTGCAATCATGTCGGTTGATGAAACTGGCGATGATAAGACGTTGAAGACTGACGTGAGGGTTTCACAGGGTAAGGACGGTGGAAGTTCAGCTGGAATGACAAGCGATGACGTATTAATCAAGTCGTTGTCTGGAACACTTGTCGAGCCAGGTCGTGGTAACTTTACTGGAACAAACGTACTGAGGCTTGTTGACCTTACAGATATGCATGTGGCAGTTGATTCGCCAGCAAACGGTATCTATCTCAGCAATGAGTGGAATTGTGGTAAGTACTACCAGCAGTCAACAGAGGCATCTGAAATAAGTGCAATGGAAGCAGAGGGCTATACATATCTCAACAACGCCCTTACAGATGAATCTCCAAGTGCTTGTAACTTCAATTACATGAACAATGTAAGATAGAACAGCCTGTTAATAGGTAACGAAATAAAACGAGAGGTTTAGAACAATACTAGACCTCTCGTTTTCCATGTTTAGCCTTCATTGGTTTCAATTTCTGAATACGAAATATCATCGAACACATATCCACCAGTTGTAGGCGTTTTATCTGGTATTCGCTTGAAATACAATCTCATATCAGAACCAAGTGTTACAATCGTTGAAATTGATGCTGGAAGTTTTCCTTCCGTTTCAAATTCAAGCACTTCCTCATCTTTAAGCTCTGACAATGCATCCAGGTACTTTTGGTTCTCAACCTGGAACTCTTCATTCTGTTCACTTTCGAGCTTTTCGTTGTATTCATCAACAAGCTTATCCCAGTCAATTCCACATTCTTTTACAAATGGAGGGACCTCGTTAATCTTAGTCCAGAATTCGATTTCCTTTCTCTCTGGTGTCATAAGAGCCTCGAAAGTATCCTGGTCTCCTGGTTTGTTAGGATATCCACTTACGAGTTTTGATTCCGCCTCAGTAAAGAACATCCTGTTTTTCGGGTTCGTTATCAGAATCTTATTTCTTATGTCTGGATGGAAGCACACAAGCAATGGCGTGATTCGCTTGTTGAACTGGTCAATGTATTTCTCGACATTATATTCCATTCCATCATATTCACTGCATAGAATATCTTCTTCACTGTCAAGAATATCATTTGGAACAAGTTTGCAGTTAAGGATTATTTCATCTTCGTCGAAAGCTGTCTTGCCATATTCTTCCTTTGCGATTTCAAGTCTTGTCTTTTTAGGTCCTTTTATTTCAGCACCTTGTTCAGCATATTCCTTGCTTTTCTTCTTATATATTTTTTCAACTTCCTTTGTGATTTCCACTTTTTCCCCGTCAAGGTAATAATAGTAATGCGTGATACGTTTAACATCAGAGTGACCCTTCTTTGAACCAGTGTTGATATAATAGATAGTATCGCCGATATTCACATCAATCCCTTCCTTGATTACAAGTTCATACCAAGCCTGTCGAGACTTCTTTGAACCAGCCTTGGTCAATGTCTTGCAACCAGCAATATAGTCGTTTATCGACTTTTTTATATTGCCCTTAGATGCAATGTCTTTAATAGGTATCTGGTAATTATAGATTTTCTCAATGTAGTCATAGTATGCATTGATGAATTCATAACCATTTCCATGGAGTAACAAGTCAACACCATCATCAATGAACTTTTCAAGGTATCCAGACATTTTCCTTGACTTAATTGTATTTCCAACTTTCTTTGTTGAACCATCTGGCATCAAATCAGCATAGTTTTTTCGTGCAAAGTTAATGGTGGCATCACAGTACTCGTCTATTCCTAATCCCATTTTGTTAATGCCTCCGTTATATGCTTGTGACATATACATATCCTCAAACTCTGCAACATCAGCTTCTACTTTTGTGTAATGTTTACCCTCTACTGTATTACGTCCAAGACCCTTACTGATATAAGGATGTTCATCTGTATATCTGAATTTATCATCTGTTGGCATTTGGAAGTTGAAGCCTAACTAACCATCGGTGTTGCTTATTACGTTCATTCCCAGGGCGTTAACAACCGTTCCGTCCAGAGATATGTCGTACACAACACCGATGTCTTGGCAGTCCTCCATTTTTTTTATATTAATATTATTCATAACTTAAACTCTTTAATTAAACTCTTTGTACAAAGATATTACTTTTATTTCAATAAGCCAAATTCTAAAGGAATAATTAATGTTTTTTAACATTCAGAATCTCTCGTGACTATTATATTGTCATGTGTTCTTACGTAGCTGGTTCCGTCTTCGGTAGTCAATTTCTTCATAATAATCTATTTTATTTATAAACATCATGAAAATTAAAACCGTCAATCTTTTTCTTTAAAAATTGAATTCCAGCCCTACAAGTCTTGCTTGTGTTCGAATAATCCCATCCTTCGAGTTCGTTAAGGAACGTTTTAACAGCATCAATATTATTAGTATTAAACAACTGGATGGGAACCCTATTAATAACGCCGTTTTTAAGTGTCTTTGCCATAATCTTAACCCTTTGTTCGTTAAGGTGAATGAAGCCCTTGGTTGACGTTTCAACTTTGTCGGTATAATACTCAAGTCTAGTGCCTTCTGTTATTTCAGATGGCTTAATTTTCTTTTGTTTATCGTTGAACAAACTATGGTCTTCTGTTACTGTAACGCTCATATTACCCTCAGAAACTGTGTATAACGGCTTATTTGTCTTGTGGCGGTATATGTAACTAGGACGAACCCACCCGCTTCTACAAAGGACTTTATAAGGCTTTTTAGAGTAATCGTATTCTCTTCCCAAAGCATCAGTCTCAGTTTCACCTATGAGTTCTTCTATTGGCTTAATATCTATCTTGCCATCATTGTACTTTATGAACAATGGCGTATCTCCTGTGAATGAGTCACCAACGATAGGGGTATAGCCAATTTGAGTAAAATGATAAATCATAAGTCTAAGAGACATACGACCAATACAAGTTGTTTTTTCCGCTGCATCCACATCACCGAATATGAAGATATTAGGAGCACCATAAGAACCGAAGAATGAATTAGCAAGAATTTTCAAGGGCAACTGTTTTTTATCATTACTTGTTTTTTCGATTTCCCATTTTTGTATTTCAGCTTTTAAATTCCTTTTAAATAACTCATCCAAGCCATCATATGTTTCAAATTCTTTTTTGAGGGTTTTTGCTCTATCACCTGCTGAACCTTTCAAGTCTTTATATTTTTCACGCTGTGTTAAAATATATTCAAGGAATGACAGCATGACGTTCATAATATCAATTGGAGTTGATATATGCCATGTGAGAATAATTGATGGATACAAGGAGTTGTAGTCAAGCTTTACAATACGGTCAACAAAGCCTGTTTTAAGCAGTCGTGAAAGGCCACCCGTGAAACGTTTGTTAGGTGCTGCTGCTGGAACAGCCAAGTCATTTTCATAACACCATGCAAGCATGATAAGTTTCCAAATACCTGCTGTACCCATTGTACATGCTCTAGTAAAAGTTGTTGGTAGCATTTTACCAACCAAGAAGTTTGACTCATTGAGTTTTTCCTCAATCTTATCCGTTTCCCAAAGGTCATCCAGAAGATATCTTTCAACAATATATCTTCCGCTTACAAGTTCATACCCTTCAAGTAATGGCTTGTTTTCAGTTACACGATACCAGTCCCCGTCTTCTTCACAGAATCCGAATACTTTTTCATTTATTGCCCACGTCTTTGTAATCTTGTCTCCAGGCACATAGACCCTGTTAGGTTTTTTAAGTTTAAGATATTTGGTTACATATTTCAAGTTTGATTTCTTCATGTTTGAGTCTATAGCCTGTGCCCTTCTTGCAGCATGAAGAGAATCAAGTATTACATGACCCCACATGACGGTAGGATAGTAGTATTCAACTTCTCCACCAAGCTTTAGTACGGCCTCCCTCTTTTTCTTATATATCGGGTGCTTGAAGTATTTTTTACTCAAATTCTCCAATGATGTACCAAGTTCTTCACATCTTACTATGATAAAATCCCAGTCAAAGTTTTCAGAATTATGGCCAACCACAGTGTCTGGCTTTAATTCAGATAAAATGAACAGGAAATTATCAATCTGGTTCAACTCACATTTATCAAGTTCCTCTTCCGTGTTGCCTTCTACCGCAAGTATCTTATCATAGCCCCTGTTGGTATGAATACCGATTTGCTCAATTCTATGGACACGAGGATTCAGACCTTGTGTCTCAAGGTCAAATGTCAAACGATTAAGCTCATCGTAGTTTTCATATCCCTTAAACAATCGTCTTCCAGTCTCAATCATGTATTGTTCAACTGGAGTTACGGACATATATTCACGATTTGACTGTGATGGCTGTCCCTTTTTCTTTGACTCATAAACTGGGACACCACCTTCTTTGAAAAATCCAAGGAATTTTTGGTAAGACATCCTGGATGTGGTGTAGAACATATATTTATACCCACTTTCCAGTCTTTCGCTTACTTGTTTTTGTTCTGAGTCTGACGTTATAAGTTTTTTACAGTGAATGCCATATTCCCTCATTTTTTTTAGGATTAGGCTTCTATCACCACCGAAAAGCCTTATAGCAGCACTGTTTTTACACCAAATAAATGGTTTGAAATCATCCAATTTGATTCTCTTCTCTCCCTTGTCGTTAATGAACACTATGTTTACCCTGTCATCCGTGTAGCTACACTCAATGGTTATGATATGCTCCATTGGGTCATAGCCAGTCAGAAAGGTGTTAACGACTTCTTCTGTAATCGCTTTCATCATTTTAATTGCTTTTTAATATATAGTTGAAGCTATAGAACATACTATGATGCCATCACTTCTTGATTTTGCGCAAATATATCATAAAAAAATTACAAAAACAAGTAATCCTTAAAAAAAAGTTCTTGTCATTATCATGTATTTATAATAAATAGGTATGAAAGTGTGAAAAATATAATCTTTCATCAGTCTCATAGAGCTTTTTCATCCCCTTAACCTTGAGGTCAACTGAGTCTGAATAATTATCCAGCAACTCCTTGGCTTTCTCGTAGCCAAAGGTCTTAAAGTCCTTTTTGTTTCCAATTTCAAGGAACATCAGCTCTGGAACATCTTCCTTGGCTGCGAAATAAAGAAGGTCAAGGACTGAATTGTCATTCTTTTCATACAACAAGGCTATAACCTCGTAATCGCCAATTTTTGCGCTCTTTGCTTACATGTATTATGTCATTTATAGTTATCTGGCGCAAATATACGAACATTATTTAAAATATCAAAAAAAGTTTTGTTAATATTTGTACCCGAAATGGCATTTTAATAATATTTATGTTAAATCATATATAAGTTATTATAAAATGCAGCAATCACCTAAAGCATACAGAGATAAATTAAGGCTGCGCCATCACGCATATGGTGTTGAAAGACGTAGGAACATGTCAAAGTTGATTTTGGAAAAGGGAACTCCATTTCCAAAACCGATAGAGTATTCAGACATAGACCAGGCTATGTTTGAATGGGTTGACAAGAAAATCAACTTAGTGTATGACGGCTCAAGACTTCCGACATATAAGCTATATTCAACGCAGAGAATAAGTGAATACACGCAGACATGGAACCAGACTGATGACTATGGTAACATAATCATGAACTTCAAGACAATAACAAGGGAGAACAACCCACAGAAGGGAGAAATCACTGGAAATTACTTCAACATACCTGGCCATAAGGATTTTGTCATGTTCTATGTCCCAGTGTTGCAGGAGAACGGAACAGAGGCATTTGACAAATATACGATGAAACAGCCGTTTGGCGTTGATTTCAGGTATTCGGTCTCGATAATCACGAACAAGATGGAACTTGTGAATGAGATGAATGAGATAATGCATTATGAATTCAACGCAATCAATTGCTATATTGCCCCAAATGACCACCCAATGTCGATGGTTCTTGAAGATGTGTCTGACGAATCAGAATATACAATAGATGACCGTAAATACTACTCACAGACATATAAGATAAAGGTAAGAGGATATATAATAAGGCGCGAAGACTATAAAGTAGAACGAATACCTTCAAGATTAGTGATAACATCCAAAGATTCAGATGCCACTGGAATAGTCAATAGAAGAGGAAAGAACAGGAGAAAGGACGAGAGAGTACAGTTTATAGTGGAAAATCCAGATTCAGATTTCGGAAAACCAGATTTCATGCTGGATGCAATGAAAGATGATGAAAGATGTATAATTCCAACCCCGAATGAATTTGACAAACCAGTTGAAATATTCGAGCCTTCAGATGATGCGGACGATTGTTGTGAGCCAGGGGATGAAAGGTATTACAACAAGATAATGAAGATAATAATGACATTTGACGAGTGTACGCTTGAATTATCATTCATACTTGATAAAAAAATGATAGCAAAACACGTTGAACTTGATAATATCCACGATTTCAGAATATTTATTAATGGGGAGCTTATAGACCTTGAGGAAGGATATGTTTTCGAAGAAGGGGATGAAATAATGGTCAGGGTGACAAGGGAAGACCCACATGGTGATTCAGAATTCACAATCGTAGGATATGACCCTGACAATGTTGTTGACTCATGTGATAATCCAGAATCTTCACTGGATGAAAAACCAAATGAGGAACATATTATTATAAATAACGAATCATAAAAAAATAAGAAAACACAAATGAAAACATTATCAACTAAAAAAATCGATAGATGGTACTATGTGAAGGATGGTATCCTATTCAAGATGGGCTATATCGCAGATAAGGATGACAAATGCGTCATTGTAAACCCTCCTATTCCAAGGCTTAGAGTTAGTAGCTTATCAAGTGGAGAAGAAATAACTTATTATCTTGATTCTCTTATGGAGTGCGGTGATAAATATGTTCAACCATCAGCTGAAATAAAAAGCAGTTTTGTAAAAACATTGCATGGCAAAACAGCTGAGTCTGAAATGGGATTTGATGCATATTACAAGTTGTTGTGCGAAGATGAAATCAAGAAGAACATACAGGTTAACTATAACAAGGACTATGAATGGTTTAATGAAGACATTTCAAGGCTTGGAGTCCCAGACTATATGATTTCTGGACATGGATGGACAGTGATTGGCTCAAATATTCAGATAAATTTCACGGAGGAGTACTTCAACACAACCAAACATGAAATTGCAGAAAAAGAAGCATACACCGCTGCTGAAAACATGGCTAAAATATATGGTTATCAACTCAAGAATAACGGAACCGTCAACAGGACAGCCGAAAAAATACAATGCGAACTAAATCCTTAAACATTTGAATTGATAAAGCAAAGAAATGAGAGCGATAAAACTCTCATTTTTTTTATTTTCCAGTTTCCAAGAATATTTATTATAAATAAAACTATTTGTTATGACAACCATTGGCGAATTAATGACATTAGAGCGCATTCTGCTCGAAATCAATGTGAGATTCAAGTTTACGTTTTCGTATGGAGATGCCTATAAACTATACACATATCTAAAGGATATAGGCAGAATGACCAATTTATATTTCCAGTTACTTGATGAGTTCTATACAAAATACCATGATAAGGATGAGCTTGAGAAATATAAGAGCAGACTCTCTGGTAGTGATGTGGAATTCAATACAGATGAAATCAAAATGTTTATTGATGGTGTTTTTGACACTGTTGATGACCAGGATTTCAAAAATATTGTGTTAAAAAACAGGTTCTGGAAGAATTAATTAAACACATTAAATATTTATATATAAGAAAAATAATTAGTTATTTTTCGGAAACATATAATAATATAAATGATATAATAAAAGAAATAAAAAAATAAATTATGGCAAATAATAATTCATCACCTAGAGGAATACACGTTTCACCTGGTATCTACACCAGAGAAATCGACATGACTTATGCAGTTCGTAGCCTTGGCATCACAACACTTGGTGTTGTCGGTGAGACCCTTAAAGGTCCTGCTTTCCAGCCAATTGATATATCGAACTGGCGTGAGTTCCAGGAAATGTTTGGTGGAACAAGTGTTGAAAAATTTAAGGGGAGCCAATATCCTAAATACGAGCTGCCTTACATCGCAAAGTCCTATCTGAGCGAGTCCGAGCAGCTTAAGGTTGTTCGCGTACTCGGACTTAGCGGATACAATGCAGGTCCTGCATGGCTTGTCACTGCTAATGGTCAGGCAGTTGCACTGCTTCGTTCAAGAGGTTCATACAAACCATTTGAGACTGGTTCTACGACAGATTGCGTATGCGAGGCTTCAAAGTATGACACTTTGAAATACTTTGTAGGTGAGATAGCATCAACATCAGCATCTGACTGCACAAAACAAGGATATAATGAATATGCTTTGAAAATAGAGCCATATATCCCAATCAGTTCCGACGGAGACGAGTGCGAGGGATACACATTGTCAGGCGCAGAAGGAGACATGACAATTTCACAGCTTAATCATGGCAGGTTCAAGATTGTCGGATGGTATGGACAACATACAGTATCAGATTTTGATGAGATTAATGCTCTTGAACAAGCATGGAAGGATAAAACTGGAGAAGCTAAAGTAACAGCAAAGGCAGCATATGACGCTGCAAAGAGGGCTTTGAGCGGATACTTCGAATATCCTGTATCATTGAATCCATATGATAAGGAATACATTCTCAACGTTCTTGGCTCAAAGGCTTATGACAGCGATTCTTATGTGTTTGTCGAATCACTCTATGATGTTGCACTTGACCAGGGCATTGCTGATGGCACACTGACGGAAATTGACGGAAGTCTTGCTTTCTTCCAGGTATACCAGACGGCAGACTACTGCCACCATGAACCTGTTTCAAGCCTTGTGAGACTCTCACACGCATCGCTGAGAAGGAAACACGTAGGCCTCAGATTCCTTGCCGACAAACAAGCAATAAGCGATGGCATCAAGTGCGTAGGCTTCGACTATAACACTGGAAAGCCAGCAACTTCAGGTGTTACGGAGGCAAATGAACCAATGCTGGTTGGTCAGATTTATACTGTAAGACAATATACGACAGCTGACGGAAAGAGACATTACTATTATGCTTATTATACCAAGAAAAGCGTTAATGAATATATCCAAAAATATATCAATAAGCTTTCTTCAGGTACGACTGGTAATTTAGACCCGACAAACATGTTCGGAAACCTTGTAAGCGGTGGTACTAAGGGTATGGACAGCATGACTGATGAATATTTGACAAAGACTGGCGCAAAGGTACAGTTCGCAACACTTGTGTTGAACAAGACTGATGGCCTTTACTACAGAATGAACACAGAAACTGGTGATAGTGCGGATGTTGCTTATGTTGAGCTTGACCTCAATGACTACAAGTCATCTTACAGATATGCTTCAACTCCTTGGATTGTATCTAACCTCAAGGGTGACTACGACCATGTTGAAGTCAACAAGCTGTTCAGATTCCACACCATTTCGGATGGTAACAATGCAAACTATGAGGTTAAAATCTCAATTGAGAATATAAGGCCAGATGACGGTACATTTGACGTTGTTGTAAGGAGAATCGATGACTTTGATGAGTCAATAATCCCACTGGAGAGATTCGGACGTTGTACGATGATACCAGGCGACAGCAACTACATTGCATTCAAGATTGGTTCATTCGACGGTGTATATGAAACGAAATCAAAGTACATCACAGTTGAGGTCAACGAGACAACAGCTGCAAAGATGTCAGTACCAGCAGGTTTCCTTGGCTATCCAATACCTATGTTTGGCGGCCTTCCAATAGCTGGCAGCGGCAATACTGGCGTTACTTATCCTACATTGGCATATAACAGGTATTATGACCCTGATGTAAAGAACAGGAAACAGTACTTTGGCCTCTCATCATGGAAGGGTGTTGACATTGACAACTTCACATACAAGGGGAGAAAGACCTATATTGACATGCCTGAATTCAAGACTCATGGTTTCCACCTCGACTCAAGACTTGATGTGATAAACGGTGGTCTTGCTGCAAGCAGTGTGACCGTTGACGGAGAAAGCGGATATGCGTTTGACTCAGTTTCAGTCAATTCAAATACACTTACCTTGCCAGAACCTCCAATTATCGGCACAGAACAGGAAATGTATGGCTCAATCTACGAATACGTCAACCTGAGAAAGTTCACCGTATACTTCTATGGCGGATTCGACGGATGGGATGAATACAGAGACGAAAGAACCAATACAGACGAATATAAGATGTCTCAGTACAGGGGCTATATTAACCAGGGAAGCGGCGAAGGCTATGTCTTCAACAGGATTATGGACCCAGAGACATTGCAGCTTAACCAGAATGGCATTACATCAGACTGGTATGCTTATCTGAGTGGTATAAGGCAATTCGCCAACCCAGAAGCAACTGACATTAACGTGTTTGCAACTCCAGGTATTGACTACGTTAACAACAAGCTGCTTGTTGAGGAGGCAATAGAAATGGTTGAGGAAGAGAGAGCCGATTCCATCTATGTCATAACCACTCCAGATAAACCAAGAGGCGCTGGTGACTATGTTGATGAAATGTACACTCCAGACGAGGCGGTCTATAACCTTGAGGAAACTGAGATTGATTCAAACTATTCATGCACCTACTATCCTTGGGTTAAGTATCTTGACCAGGATAACAACCAGTACATCTACCTCCCAGCAACCAAGGACGCTGTCAGAAACTTTGCACAGACAGACAACACTGCATGGCCTTGGTTCGCCCCAGCAGGTATCGAACGCGGTAACGTTGATTGTGTGAGAGCAAGATTCATTACCAAGATTGACGACGAGGATGTTCTGTATGACGGAAGAATCAACCCAATCAAAACGTTTGCGCAAGATGGTCCGAAGATTTGGGGACAAAAGAATCTCCAGATTAACGAATCGCAGCTCAACAGGATTGCAGTCCGCAGATTGTTGCTCAGAATGAGGAAGCTTGTGGCAATCTCTTGCATAGGTCTCATATTCGAGCCAAATGACCCGACCACAAAGCAGTCATTCCTTTCAACTGTGACTCCAATCATGGACAGCATCAGAAGCAACAGGGGTATATCTGATTACAGAATCGAGGTGAACGACACCGTAGAATCAAGAGAGAGAAGAGAGCTCCCTGTGAAGATTTACTTCAAGCCGTACAATGCATTAGAGTACATTGTCATTGACTTCGTGCTGACACCAGAGGGAATTTCATTTGATGATATTTAATTGTCAAAGGCTTACATAAAAATTGGTGGGGAAAATCTCCACCAATTTTTTTTTTGATAGCATAGAACCTGACATATAAAAAAAAAAGATGCGCCAAACGACACATCTTTTTTATCATATATGGCCAAATCCTGTACAATCACCAATCTTCGCCGCCATTTATAGGTACGTTATCTGCGTTATAACGTATAAACTCTTCCGCTTTATTTTCAACTTGTTTTGCCCATCTATACAAATCAAGTTTTGCCCTCTCATCATCATCGAACTCATAATCTTCTGAATAATCATTCTCGAATTTTCTTGTTATTTGGTTTGCCGCCATCATAATGGTTTCTAATGGTTTTGTATCACCCCACCAAACATATTCCTCATTTAATATTCTATTCACAGACTCCTTCACGATGCTGCGAAGGTCTGATTCTGTTAACCTGATTTTATTTTTCATATTGTTTTATATGTGTTTATTGTATTATTTTAGGGAACTATATACCTGTTGACTGAAGTGAAGATGTCAATAAAAGTATGTATTGTTGGAACACAAGAAAAGTGTCCCGATTGTTACTTGGAGTTAATTAAGGCTGTGTAAGGTTGCTTAAACATCAAAACCGTGTTCCATTTTTAGCCTATTTGTGGTTTCGTCATCATAATACTTCCCTAAACTATCTTTATGGATGAAAAGGTGTTCATCGCAAGCCTTTGGAATCATTCGAAATTTCTCATACCCTAATTCATTCATAACAGTATCAAGTTCGTGTAAATTAACCCCATTACCACGTGTGATAATTGTTACCATATCGTCACTTGAATAAAAATCGGCAACCATCGCCCCACCACCTAAAGAATTATCAAGTTCCACTTGTATACGTTTACTATCAAAAACTCCTTCTTTTAATACCTTCTTTACAGACTCTTTCACGATTCTACGAAGGTCACTTTCTGTTAATCTTGTTATTCTCTTCATGTTGTTTTATCTGTATTTATTGTATTATTATAATAATAAATATCACAAAGTTTATAAAACTCTTAAGTCAACAGGTATATAGTTTCC
>AUXO012591801.1_pt1 | contig 13572 bp, 21 predicted proteins | sample 768731 | NCBI WGS metagenome assembly AUXO01 (sample SAMN02715735, study PRJNA202380) | gut metagenome | biome: sheep rumen | host: Ovis aries | place: New Zealand: Palmerston North
ATTAAGTCACCAAGAGAGGAAGAAATAGCTAGTCGTCTTATTTGTGATTTTCTTAGATTCCCTCATAATTACTTTGCTAAAATGGCCTTAGGAACCTGTATGAGCGCAGAGGGGATTGAGGTTATGTTATCGTGGTTTTCTTTAAAGTACATGGAGGACACTAAAATCCTAATAAATGGTAGAACAACTAAAAACCTAGACATAATGAATAAGATAAAATTAGTCCAAGAGATTCAAGGGTTTGCTGATAAACTTGAAACCTCTAAATTAAGTGAGAAGGATATCAAATCATTAAGTTTTAAAATCAAAAAAGCCTTAAAACTGATCGATTTAATTAACTACAACGGTCTTACTGTATTGGAATATTTCACCAAGGAAGATTTATATGGAGTAGTGAATTTATGGAAGCTAGGATTGGAAGCATATTTGAGTCTGATTCAATATATAAGAGAGAATGAGATTGAAGGGTTAGATGTTATAAAGAAAGATGTACAGGATTTATACCATACTAATTACAAGCTTAGAGGATTTAGGATTGAGGCTGTAAAGTTGGATAAGGAGATGAATAACTACTTACCAAAGATTGATAATTTATATAAACATGTGATGAAGAAATTCTGACTCAATGGGATAGACTGGAGATTTCTGGTTTATCCCCTTAATTTCTTATATATGAACTAAAACTTATAGTATATGAGAAAATATGCAACAATTGTAAATGATCGAGAAAGAAAATTCATCTTTAGAGGACCAGGAACTGAAACCGAATGTCGAGGTGATGTGAAAGTTTTGGTAGAGAAGACAGGAATTCCACCAAGAAAAATTGAGATAGTTCCTGTAGTTGGTCCAGAGAGAAGAAAAGAAGACAACTTATCGATGGTTACTTCTGGCTTAATATCCTTAGGCTTTGGTACGATAGTTGTTGGATTAGGATTTCTTTTATATAAGAAGATCATTAAAAAGAAGAAAGAAGAATAAAAAAAAGAGGGACATTTAAATCCCTCTAATTATTTTTTTTATTGCTTATTTCACAAAGTTCTTTCTCTCAAACGATTGCCATTCCATTTCTTTGATTACCATGGAAAGGTTTGATGATTTACCATTTGCATCGATCTGAAATTTATCTTTCTTATATTCCAGCTTTTCAAGATCTACTGGCAATGGATCGATCATACCTACGTCAAGATTTTTATATGCTGCGATAGGGCTAAGACTAACGCCATCCTTATCACCGACAATTTTAAAGACTACAAATTCTGTCGGAGTCCACAAAACGTCAATGAATCGGCCAGGGTTATAACGGTAGTGTCTATTTCTCAAGCTTCCTCTAAGATTGATCAATAGAGTTTTCTGAAGGCTAAGATTTTGAACATCTACTCTAGGAAATTCCATCCCTTTCTGTGTAACGATTGGGGTTTTCTTTCTCATCAAGTCTTTAGTAATTTGTTCCACTCTTCCAACTACTGGATATTTAGGGGAACCAAATACATAGTTGAGAATATCCAACCCATTACCCAACTTACCATCTTTTCTTGAGGATCTATCTGAAACTTTCCTCATAGTAAATGTTGGGTTACCTGTTTCTTCGTTAATGCCTGGACTATCGAAGACATAAAGATAATGATTTTCGAGATTACCATTATTAAGGAAGAAGGGGTAATAACGACCAATCATAGTGTATAAGCTACTGTACTTAATCATTTTTTTTTAAAGTTTTTGTTTTTTGTTAATACTTCTTTTAACGCTCTCTTGATTTTTATTAGAGTCTCCCAATAATCTCAGCTCTATTCTTCCCTTAGTGAGATCGTAGGGGCTGACTTCAACTTTTACTTTGTCGCCAACTAAGATTCTAATAAAGTTTTTTCGAATTTTGCCGGATATAGTACACAAGATTTCTGTTCCTGAAGTGTCTAGTAAAACTCTAAACATCCCATTCCCAAGTTCTTGTGTAACTTCTCCGGTCAATTCTAAATTTTGAACCTTCGCCATTTGTTTTTTAGGTTTTAAAGGTTTATTTTAAATCAGCACCTTTATCAACAAGTAAGGTAAGCTGAGTGAACTTGTTATTTATTAGTTCATATTTAAGGGTTTCGGCGGCTTTTGATTCCCCATTTATCGCTTTTAAGATATCTTCTAGAGTAATTGTACACCTAACATACTCAATTGGTGACCTCTTTGAACCTACATTTAAGATTTTGAAAGAGGAGACACCCATTCCATATCCATACCTAGCCTTATTGTATAGCTGTCTAATTACTTTGACTAACTCTGGGGAACTTTTATAGTGTTCTTCAAGGGTTTCTTTTGATTTAGGAGCATCAGAACCTAAAGACCTGTTTCGTAGATTCAATACCTCGTCTGGATAATGACTAGTCAAGTAGCGGAATCCTTTAAGGTAATGATCAAAATCTACATATAAGTCCTTGACATTCCAACTATACAGAAGATTTTTTGCTATTTCTATCAGACTAATACCTATGAATCTGAATAGCTCCTCGAAATATCTAATCTTCCATATATTAATGTCTTCATCAAATCCAGTACCTAAGAAGTTTTTAATTAAGGCCTGGATATTTGCTTCAAGTGTATTAGTTGCCAGAATAGATTGGGAGATGATAAATCGCTTAGTATCCCACGAAACCAAGAGACAGTCATACATCGAATATTCAGTTACCATCTTTAATTTATCGGCAACACTTGAATAATCTGGTACTGTATCTTTATCACCGTTGAAATAGGAGAATGGTTCGAAGACAGTCAACAGGTTCGAATACTTCACATAACCGAAAGTATTTGTTGTTTTTGTTTGATCTATTGCAACTTCGATCATCTTTGGTATATAAATGTTATAATCTTCGATATCATCCTTCAGCGCTTCCCCACAATCTACCAATGATTTAGCTTTATACATTACTCTAAGGTCGTCAACACCATTTCCAAAGACTCTCCCCGATAAAACATCACTACAATTTTTATCAGAGTCTTTAAGGTAATTAACATAGATAAATACCTCAGGACATGTATTATTAAACTCACTCTCATCTGGCAATGCTCTTCTTGAATTCACCTTAGCCACAATATAATAAGTTTCATCCATCGCATCGTATCTGTGGCCTGGGATGATCTTCTTTGTCTTAGACTTCAGCTCACAATTAAGTCTCCTTTCCATTTCCCTAAGACAATCTATATAACCATCCATTGCGGGAGTTATAAACGAAACCTTACCGACATGATCAGAGCTAAAGATACCGTTAAATTCGTCATCAAAATAGCCCTTCTTTGGTTCTAAGTTTTCGATAAGGAGTGCTAAAGTTGGTTCGTAGATGTTTTTAACCGTATACCACTTATTTGGGTCTGGTAAAGAATCTGATTTAACATCTACATCTAAAGTCCCCTTACGATTGACTAGTCTAAGGTTAAATACTGGTTCTTCTAGCGTCACCTCGAAGTAAGAGCTAGTTGAAATTTCTCTAATAACTGTGCTTTTTTCAGCTTTAGTATCGGTAGCGCTTAGATACAAATCATCAGGACTTGTAATTGGTATAAACGCTATCATACCCATAGAACATCTCCATTTCTTTTCCATAATTTATCTTATTTTTAATCTTATTTTTTGTTTGACACTATTGAATTCTATAATAGTTGCACCACCTAAACACTTCTTAACTTTTTCCAGATCTTCTTTTAGGCCAGGTATATCAGATTCAACATCATCAAAGTCTAGTAGATTCATTATAGCTTTCTTAAATCTTCTTCTAGCCAAATTCTTATCCTCTAGTTCCTGGCAAAAGAATAAATGTCCTTCTGTTTTTTGAATGGCTGGCTTGAATTCATCTATCATCTCAAGCTCCTTATTAAATCTAACCTCAATAAACTGCTCAAGTGATAAACAAACTTCCTTTTCTGATTCGCTCGTTCTTAAAGCGCTTACATAATTAGCTTCAAAGACCATCAATGTCTGGTTCACTCTTTGAATTGCCGCTTTTATTTTCTTTCTTAACAATTTTGAAACCGCCATCTAATAGAAGTGTTGTTAAAAATTTATCGTATTCTTTGATCCAGAGTGCATGACCTGGAAGAGTTGTTTTGGAAGGATAACAAAGATAAGAGGAATTATTAATGCTCCATGAATGATTCTTTATATAAATAGAGAATGATATTTCCTCTCCAGTTCGTTTATTCTTAGCTAACCATTGACCTTCCATTGATTTGTCTAAGACTGATAACGCCCTGACATTCTCAAATCTGGTATATTCATTGATAATATAGTCTTTAGTATTCCTGGAAAGATGATCTAATGTCCAAGACTCTAATGACATCTCTAGTTTTTCTGGCAATCTTCCTAAAAACATATATACCGTTAACTCAGGAAACCATATGCCTAAGCTTCCATCTATCGGGTCTTCTAGGTATAACATTTTAGGTAAGTAGTAAGATTTATCACTTCCCCACTCCAATTTCAGGACATGCTTAAGCTCCCGACCCTGAAGAAGAGAATCAAATCTTTCCTTGGTTATTACTTCCATCATGACTTTTAAAGAATGTTAATAGGTTAGTATCATTCCAACTCTCACGATCTGGACTAGTTGATGAAATTGCAAACTCTCTCTTGACTGCATCTATATACATTGAGTGAGTTCCTTCATTTCCCATATATAGATTCTTCCATTCATAAGGGTTGATACATGATTTTACATCAAGTTGTTCCAGGGCGAGATTATCAAAACCAAAACTGTTATAGTAAGATCTTGTCAAGTTTCCTCTAGCACTTGATTCCTGTAATAACTCCTTAACCAGTTCTCGATATTCAGACATATACTTAGGCTTGATGGTTTTACCTCTTCCCCAATTCTTATAACCTAGAATCAATATATCATGATGGCAGGATAATAAGTGTTTGAATGTCTCTGGTTGTAATAAACCCGCTATTACATGGAAAACTACCGAATCTGTCCTAAGGAGTTTACCAAGTATTGTGTTCTCTGAAATAGATTTACTGTCTTTCCAATCAAACTCAGACTTAATCAAAGGGTGTAATTGAGTATATGACAAAATATCCTCAGAGTCAATGGATAGTCCAATAGCATCTACATAAGATAAAATCTCGATAATGTCACTTTCCTGTTGTTTAGTATAAGTAGATAATAGAGATCTCCAATTTATAGTTATTCTTGGTCTCCACTCTGTCTGACTATCAATTAACTTCAGAAACTCTAATAGAATGGATGGATCTGAGAAAACATCACCACCACCTATTGCTAATTCTATCTGAACACTTGGTGATATCCCTTCCTTGATCTTATAGAAAGTCTCAGTAGGATCAAACCAGGAACCAGAACTTACACTTTCCTCATGACACCAAGGACAAGCCATCATACATCTATTTGTTATCTTTAAGTCAATGGAATCTGGAAAGGCGGATATAAGTGGTTCATTGGCACGTAGAGCTGTTTTCTCTATTATGTTATTGTTCCATCCACCTGTTGTAACCATATAATTCCCATTTAAATATGCATAACCAAAATGGGATAGTTTGCGTTTTACCCTTCTCGTCATAAAATCTTTCCGTATTTACAGGTTATTGTTAAAGGAAAATAAATATAATCTTTTCCCTCTTCAAATTTTTCTTCCATGTTCTTCGATAATTCTGAGTCATATAATTTTATCGGATTAGAATCAAGATATGAACTAGTAGAATATCCTGAAAATCTCTTCTTCTTACCTAATTTAATTGTTAACCAAGAATCAACATTTGATCCATAGAAGATGCAGAATGCTTTACCCGTCTTCTCATCTATTTTTATCATCTTAGTAGAAAACATCAAATATCTATCATCTGCTTCCTGCTCTGCTGCTCTCTCGACTGGATAACACTTGTCAATTAGGTTATTAAGAATATTATTATCAACCTTAACTTTCTTATCCATTTTGTCATAGATGAACTGAAATAAGATGTTGTTAAAGCCGTATTGATTATAAAGAGTTGCGGAGTCTACCCTTCCAAGTGGCTCTGGAAAGTGACATGAAACCTGATATAATGACTCATCCTCTTTTACTTCAAACCAACTAGGATAATAATAGTAGGTTCCCTCAAGATCTTCACAACCACAAAGATATAACCAAGAACTAGGCGAAAGTATGAAATGACGTAAAGTCTCTGTTGATTCACCTATTTCTTCAACTATATCTAAGGACTCATGATCTACATCTGGCACATCTCGATAAAAATCCTCCTCTCGTACTTCAGAATAGGTAAGACCATGTTCCTCCATATAGTCATAAACCTCTTTAACATATTCCTTATCCCACTCGTATACTACTTTCTTAACATCAAAAATTTTTCTTAATCGACGAGTGAAACTTATAATACGCTTCTGACCTCGCGCATCATTTATGTTATAACAATATAATCCACACACATACTGAAGCTTTGTCAAGGGATCGTTAAATTTCCATATCTGCTGACCAAAAGATGACTGAAAACTATCTGACACTTTTTTGGTTAACTTCCAGGGATTACTAAAAGGCGGTATGTATAAAACTCCATCCTCTATCCTAATATTAAATCCATCATCCCCGGGCTTCAGTAATTTCTTTCTCATATCAATACATACACAATGACTAGAACTTGAATTAGTCTCTGGCATATATCGAATTACGTGCTCTCTCATATTATTTATTTATATTTAGATCATTTATAAGGTTTAGAGGCGGAAGGAGCCTTATATGTGATGAAATTGAATTATAACTATAGAATGATAAGAGTAAAAGTAAATATAGTTTCTAGGGAGAGTGGGAAGAGAAATGGTAAACCTAAACCAAGATGGCGTTATGTAGTTCAACATTATCGTCCAGAATCAGGATGGGTTTATTGCATATGGCCACAAATGAAAGGACAAACAAAAAGAGATTTGGATTATTACAGACACAAATACCACAGAAAATACTATGAAACTAAATTATAACTTTAGAATGATAAAAGTAAAAAGAAAAGGAATTTGGCTTTGGAAGAATAAGTGGCGTTATGTAGTTCAACATTATCGTCCTGTATTGGGTTGGACAGATTGGATATGGGAAGATAAGAAAGAAAAGGCGAGAGAAGAATTGGATAATTGCAGACGCCACAGAAAAAGAAAGAGGATAAGTTTTTAAACCTTCCTCTTATTTTTTTTTATTCTTTGTCAAGCCCCTGATATCTACTAATAATGTTTATAACGGCATCAGAAAAATATTCTGTACTACGCGCTATTAATTTCATACTACCAGAAAATTTCTCTTCATCCTTTATATTACCCTTATTAGATTGAACAATGATAATATACTTAATCAGATTCTTCAACAATATAATACCAGGCTCTATGGCTTCAACAGGACAGTAGCATTTAGGGGAACCATTTTCATCTCTAATTATATTGCACTCATAAGAAATCGATAATAGAAAATCCTTCGCGTCGTCAAATGCTTCCTCTGCTCTATTATATGCTGTAACTGTCCGATCTATTAAATCTATTAGGTCTTCATTATCTATGCCTAACCCTTCGTCTATCTTTGAAAAAACGAGTGGCTCATTAAGAGAATCATCATCTAAAGCAGACATAAACAAACTTTTTAATAAGGTAATAATACAATTAGTTTCTTGCGAATCCATAAAATAATAATGTATTCCTACCTCATTGAATATGTCCTTTATGCTCTTTATTTTAAGTTCTACTCCATCCGGTCTCCTAATTGTTAAAGGTTGTGATAATTGGTCTGTTAATATCTGATCACTTACGTTCATTAGGAGATAAGGCAAACTCTTATTAAGCTGCAGAAGATTATCATAGATAGTATCACAATCTCCCATTATCTCCTTAAAATCCTGATCTAAACAAGACTCCGGAACAGACTTTAGAAATACTTTAAACGTCAACAGAAATTTCTCAAACTCTTCAAATCGTTTCTTAAATTGATCTGTAAACTTAACTAGACTAATATAATCTACTTTTTTCTTAATTCCCGAATCTAATTGTTGCATAATCTTTTTTATTTAAAACTTTCATTTATAAGGAAATTAAGACGGCCTAAAATCCTAATATATAGAATAAGAAAATTTTTTTTACAACTATTTTTTATTAACTTTTAAAGAACAAAACAAAATGGAAAAGAAGAACGAAAAGAAAAAGATGACAAAGACACAGAAGATTATCCTGTGGACTAGTGTCGCTGTAGTAGTTTGCGCCGGTGGTTATTTTGGCTATCGGTATCGTGAAGATCTTACGAAGGGCGTGAAGAAAATGTTTGGCAAGAAAACAGCCGAAGAGCAGCCCCGTGAAGAGAGAGTTGGTGTAGATATCATCGTCGTGGAGAAACCGGCGAATCAACCAACAGCAGAAACAGAGACGAATGAAAAACACGGCAGAAGATGGAGAAACCGTCATCGCCCATTTCGTCAGAATCAAAACTAAACAAGTGAAGTATATTAATTATTAAAAAGGAAAACTGTATGAAAACAATATTAGGAACTGGTGCAGGTTTATTCGTAGGCTTAGTACTTGGCGTAGTTCTGCACAAGAGAATCAAAAACGCAGCTAAAGTCTCAATGGATTATATTTCCGAGAAGACCAGGTGTGCTGCAGACAACCTCGAAAAGTCAGCAGAGAATGATGAAAAAGAAGAGGATTTCGAGGAAGTTGGCTAAAAGTAGAATTCGTTTCCATTTTTAGATAATATAACTTCACTATCCAGGAGGAGGAGGTATGTTGTAAGGAAAAACTTGCAATGTATCTCCACCTTTATTTTATACTTTATTCGTTTCAATTAACTTAAATTAAGTATTAACAATTAAAAATCGAAGTAAAAAAATGGAAATGAAAAGCAAAACTGAAATGGTCCTTGAGGCTACATATGACGTGGCAAGAGGGACAACAAGAGCTGCCGGAATAATAACCCTGGTAGCAGCATGTTTAGCGCTGGGCTTAGGTGCCTGGTTAGATGTAAAATACAAAAACAATAATAATAACTATGAGAGACAATAACAACTGGTCTCATGTACGAAAAGTGTGTGAGGTCGATTTTGGAGTTATAAAGAGCATAGGATTAATAGCAGGAGCAGTCGGTGGATTGATCTTCCTGTTGTTAAAAAATAAATAAACCTTTAAATTTAAAAACTTCTAATTATGGAAAGTGAAGTGAAAAAGTCCAACAAGGCCGGTCTGATTATCGGTAGTCTGTTGGCATTGGCAGCTGCTGGAGTGGCTGCGTGGGCAATCTCTAGAAAGTACAGGAGATTGAAAGAACAACAAGACCATCACCAAGAAGAAAGAAAACAAGAGTTGAAAGACCTTGGAATTGAGGAACATGTGATGGCAGAAACAGAAGAGGATAAGGCGAAAGAGATCTATAAAGCGATCTTAGCCAGCTCAAATCCGATTCTAGATGAAGAACACCTGGATCCCTTCGAAGCAATGGGATATTCAAATGGTGTTCACGTGTTTGAGAGAAGACGAGAAGAGTTATTCGAATTCTCAAAACTGAAACTGAAAACTCGTGGTGAACGATTCCTTGAGATCGTCCTGGAAATGCCTGAATTCATTGGTAACAAAACAGGATGCAACTTTAAGGACTACAAGCAAGGATTCCGTGAGTTACTGAAGAAAGTCGATGAAATGGCCGTCTACCAAAATAAGAAAACTGGTGTGAATATTAATTTCCCAGTTGATGGAAGACTTCTCGGCTATTTCAACCTGAGATGGGAAAATCCAGATACTCAGGAAATTATTGAGGTTAGCCAGGAATGTTATAAGGCCCTTGACGAAAATAGAGAGGGACTTTACGAACTCTATAGGAGATCGATAAATAATGAAGATCTCGGACCTGCAAAGGAAGAGATTGAAAAATATATCGAGAGCTACAGACGCAAATCCGGTTATGAAGGCCGAAATGTACATGTGGATCAAATCTTCCTGGGGTATCGGATTCAAATTCCAATAAAAACAGTCGACAGTCCATTTGGTTTTACAACTAAGATGGCAATTGAACTTCTCGACTATATCTGCAATACGTGGAAAGTTGAGAGTAAAAGGTTCAAAGATGAGACAGAGACATTTGAGTATGTTTGCTTCCACGCTCTTGAAAATGGTAGAGCTACTTGGGAAAAGTTCTATGGTGAGGACGAAGATGGAAAAATAAACATCTACGACTATGATCCAGAAGACTATGAGGACGATATCATGGAAGAAGAAGCAGAAGAAAACTACTAATCTAACCTAGAAAAAGAAAGAGGAATTAGATGTAAAAGTCTGGTTCCTCATCTTTTTTTTTGAGGAGAGAAAATAAAAAAGGAAGGAAATTAATCCCTCCTTTATTTTTTTATATACTATTTGACTTTTTTATTTCTTCTTTTGTTGCAAGACGAAATAACTTGCCAACTGATGCTTTCTCTGCTCCGAAGTCATCGTACATACATCTATCTTTGTGGCAAACATAAATTTTACCTTTTGTAAATGATGTGCCTAATTTTTTCCAATCCACTATACAAACGTAAGATTTACCTTTCTCTACTTCCATAAATTTCATTTAAATATTCTCTTCCACGATGACTTAATATCTTTATAATTCCAACCAGTCAACTTTTGTAAAGCTCCATGCCTGTCTTCAAGAACTAGGTTTCTCTCATAATAGTGCAAGAAAATCATATGTTCTATCGCTTGGTCCATGTCCCTCTGCTCCCATACATATCTAATGCCATGAGCTTGTTTTAAAGTTGAACATAAACCTAACTCTAAGATCTTGTTACTAGATGGAATAGACCCGTTAGTTTTGTTTAATAGAAAATCCTTAATCGAATCGTGTATCCTACAATGATTTCGCCAAGTTAAAATTTTCATAGAGCTCTCCTTCATTATCAAAGTCTATCCATTCACCGTCTAATAAAGAATAAACTTCATCAGACTTAGTTATTATAATGTATTTAACTATTATTGTTTTCCTACTTGAGTCGATGCAATAACGACCAAAAGGAACAATATCTAAGTAATCAAGTTCTGACTCTAAATCAATGCCTGTTAAATTATAAAAAGCATCTAGCAATGAGTCTTCGATGGTGCCAGAATCTCCAATAATTGCCGATATAATTACACCTGATAAATATTTCTTTTCCTCAGTTACAATTAATGCTTTAGCCTTTAATCGCCGCATAAATTGAAATGTAAGCAACTAAATGACCCAACGTAATCCATAAAACAATTACAAAACGATGCCAATAGATGTTTTTGTAATGTTCCTCTAGTTTGCGATACCCCTGAATATTGTCGGCTAGCTTCTCACCCTCTGGACACTTTAGGATAGGCGAAGAATTATGGAAAATAATACTATAACACCAAACCGCCCCATCTTTATCTATCTCAAGAAGTTTACGGCCGAGAGGATCATTCTTGTCCATCCTATTATACATTCTAGATAAGATGTCCCTAATAGTCTTAGCATCTTTCTTATTCCAACTTGTTAAACCATCAGGAACACCACAAATCGGATCTCCCCATGCACAAAGTTCAAAATGATTGGCAGGAACTACCCAGGGTTTTCTTTGTAAATTGTTAAAAAAGATGTCCGTATATAACCAATTCGAATTTTCAGTCACATACATAACATCAATCCTGGCGTTCTGATCTTGCTTTGGAAAATCACTTATATCTTTACAATAAACTTTACGGGCTAATAAGAAAGATCCAATCTCTTCATCTTCAAACTTAACAGATAACCTAGATATTAAATAAGTTCCATCAATACCTTTAGCTTCGTTGATAAATGATATGGTTTCACCTTCTTTTGTTTCTACGATTTCTTTGATATCACTGCCTTTCTTGATGATTTTTCTTTTATATACCTGATCCTCTTCCTCTAACCATCTCTCTTTAGCTATTAACCCACAAAATACAGAAGATAATGATAAGTTTAAATTCAATAGGTCTGTATCACTTGTGGAAGAATTTAATACAACATAATCAGAAGAGGAATAGTCTAATAAAGCATCCTCATGTATTATCCAAAATTCCTTCCCAATATTTGATAAGAAGAATTCAATATAAGAGGACTTTTTCGGCTCTACTACCATTGCCCAAATAAGTATAGGAACGGCGGAAACAAGAGAAGCCAACCACGATGAAACAGAGTCAGGCGAGAATAAGAATAAACAAATGATCTCAACAAGGAAAAATAATATAACAACACCTCCCGGCCATACTTTATTTTTATCCTTTATAAGCATTTTCCCTCATTCTATTAATATATTCTATCTTCCTATTCCACTTTCTAAGATAATCCGGCTCAATAGTAGAAAGAATGTTTGATGCAATAGCGAGATGAAGTATACAATCTTTACACAACACCTGACTACTCTCCTTTGAACCAAATGCTAAGAAATTTTGCTGGGGATCTTGAGACTCTACCTCTCTCCACTTATCCATTTCAGCTATCCTCTTACCACATATTGGACATTCCACTAATTCACTACCAGATATAGGCAAGATGTTTTCTGGATTACCGAAAGCTATAAATAAGTGCTTCATAAACATACCATACTGCTCCGTCTTAAATGCCTCTATCAATAACGCAGCCTTAAGATTACTGGGAACTAATGGCATAAGGTCTGGATGATTAGAAAGAAATGATGAATATCTCTTTGGCAATTCACGATCACCTAAATTTCTTGGATAACAGTAAAGATAAATAATGTTCTTCTCTTCACTATTAAGATCTTTACAACCCTTTAATAAATCTAAGGCCGATGTTTCACTAACACCAGTATCTTTTAAGTAATCAATATACTTCTTTAAATCTTTCATGACTTTATATTATTTAAAATTTTAGTTAACAATACACCCACATTGCCAGGATTCTTTTTAAATATACTAGAAAACACCCTCTTAATACACCGAGCAAAATACTGCGTCTTTAGTAATTCTTCAACATTTTTACAAGTTCTAGTGGAAGAATTTCTAATAAAAGGACTGAGATTTTTGACTAAGTCATCTATCCTAATAGTAAAATAATCCTCTAACTCATCTTTACTCAAAAAACTAGTTCCATAATAAAGATAACCAGTGACAGGCTTATCTAAAAAATACTTCTTGACATGATCTCTTAAACAATTAGTCAGGTCTAGATCCTTAGGTAAACCAGATATCACCTCCTTCCACTCCCAACCTAACTTATTGAACTTCACTAACTTTAATGGAGAAAAATGAAATCCTTTAGTTGATATAGCGTCAAAAAGGGAATGAATGATGTCCTGAGGAGAATCATAAGAAGACCATTTATCTACGTCTGACTCTGATATTCTTAAAACAATTCTATCTAAATCAGTACTAGAACTAGACGAACCTGGATCAAAAGAATAATACAAACTATCTAAGAAATTTGAATCGGAAAACACATAAACCTCAGACTTACCCATCTGCTTAGCTGTTCTCCAAAAATTCCCCTTGTAATACCCTAAGAATAAGTAACAAGTATTCGTTATGTTCGATAAATATACTCTCCCTGGAACCCACTTACTCGTCCTCCTACGCTCACTCTTAATCTGACCAACAC
>AUXO017193222.1_pt1 | contig 13572 bp, 19 predicted proteins | sample 768731 | NCBI WGS metagenome assembly AUXO01 (sample SAMN02715735, study PRJNA202380) | gut metagenome | biome: sheep rumen | host: Ovis aries | place: New Zealand: Palmerston North
AATAATTTAATTTCTGACTTCTTTGCAGAAATTTATGTATTCAAAGGAAAATTCGAAGCAAAACAAATTTTAGCATCTGATACATTAAAGAACTATTTCATTGTAACAAATGAATTAGATGATAATGGCGCTCAAACATTAAAGTTACGTGATAAAATTATAAATGCATTTGGTGAATCTGTTGATACACTTGATACATTATATAAAGACGAAACATCTAATGCAATAGGTCATTATATTGGTGCTATTATTCCTTACTTTAAGAACAAACAAGGTTCATATGCATGTCTTGATGTAGTATTCAATAGTGATATTGATACACATAATTTAATGATGACATTTAATAGAGATTTATTAGAAGATGAATTAGCAGTTAATTTGGATCTTTCTGGTCGTATGATGATCCCTACATTAGCTAATCCTAATAAAGCTAATACATCATTAAATATTGATAAGATTTACCAAGGTATTGCTACAACAACAGTATTAGGAAACCAAGCTGCTCCAATTATTGCTGATGTTATTTCATTCTATACAAATATCTGGGATCCTTATACAGAAAAAGCTGCTCAAGATATTTTTGTTGGAGCAACAAGAATAGCTGGTACATTATATGTTAAGAGCATACAAGAAAATAGGATTATTCTTACTCAAGTAGGAACTGAACAAGAAGTTGTTATGACATTCTATGATTCTCAAAATGTTGCTGCTAAAACATTAAATGCTGCTAAGAAACTTGGTGTTGAATTTGATGAAGAAAATAATCCTATTGATGGTAAGGGTACATTCTGGAAAACAGGTAATGCATTCCTTAATTCATTAGACCCACTTGCTGGTCCTGAAAAGGTTATTACTGCATTATCTCGTCTTGAAAATAAAGCAGAAAATGGTCAAGTTTATACTGATATAGATGAAAATATGAAGCCTTCATTTAAGTCAGTTGAAATACTTACTAAACTTAATTATTTGAATACTAATACAACAGGTGCTGATTCTGTTTATGGTTCTTCAATTTCATTCATTGATTTCTGTGATGACAATTGGGAATATAAGACAGATGTTGAAATTAGTAATGGTGTTAAACAAGCTGCATTAATATGTAAGACTAAATATGATGCTTCACTTATTAATGTTCTTCAAAAGGGTGACTGCATATTAGCAGAAGATAATTCTGTTGATTATGATGATAATGGAGAATTAGATGACGCTAATGGATTTGAAGATAATGTATATGTTCAAGAAACTGGTACTAAGTTAGATGAAAATGGAGAATTCAAATTCTATTATGTAATTCTTTCTGCTAAACCTTACTTATATGAAATAATTGATAAAGAAACTGGAGCAGTTATCAATCAGACATTAGTTCGTATAGATTCTGCCCTTAATCAAGAAATTGGTATAATGAAGCCTCAATATCTTGAAGGATATACATTTAAGAATGATCGTCCATTAGGTTCAGGAATGTATGCAAAGGTATTATGGCAAGAATCAATTCTTTCTGCAATAACAGATTATAAAGGACTTCGTACAGGTCTTTTGAATAAGTCTGAAATTGATTATCGTTATGTAATTGATACATTTGAATCATACCCAGTATCTGGACTTAAGAAAGTACTTTCGTACTTATGTAAAGAAAAACAATCTGCATTTGCTATTGGTAACTTCCCATCAGTACAGAACTTCGTTAAATGTCCATATATATCATTTACTGATTCTAAAGGAGTATTTAATGTTGATTATGTAGTTAAAGGATTTAATCAAAAGAAAGCTGCTTCTATGATATTCAGTTTACCTTCTGAATCTGACGGTGCATCATTTATTGCATTCTATACACCACTTAAGTTTAGTGATGGATATATTGATTCAACTGTTCCTTCTGCAGGTTTAGTTTCTAACTTGTTTGTTAGTAAATATTTGAACAGACAACCTTATTACATTGTCGCTGGTCCAAATTATGGTTCTATCAATGCTGCAGGTCTTGTTGGTCCTGATTACAAATATTCAATGGATGAACTTCAGGTAATTGAACCATTTGGTGTAAACGTTATGGTATATCGTCCAAACTTCGGTACATTCATTAATGCTAACCAAACAGCTAAGCAGACTCCAGTTTCTGCATTATCTAAAGTTAATGTTCGTGAATTATGTATTTACTTACAAGATGAAGTTGAAAAGGTTCTTCAACATTATCAATGGGAATTCAATAATCAACGTACACGTGATGCTATCCTTGATAAAGTTAATCAAATCTGTGCTATAACTGCTGCTAATGGTGGTATCCAGGCATATCATAATGTAATGGATGAATCTAATAATACTCCTGAAATTATTGATAATGAAATGGCAGTTATTTCAATTCATATTGAACCTGGATTCGGTTGTGGTAAGATGGTACAAGAACTTCACTTATACAGAACTGGTCAAATGTCTTCAAATATTATTGATTAATATATTATTATATAGGAAGGGAATTTAAATTCCCTTCCATAATTAAAGAAGAAATACAAAATATATAACATATAAATAATAATGGCTACAACTTTAACACATTTGCCTCATATTAAAAATGTTAAATCAGGTATAAATAAGTACGATCCAGTTCATAATTCTATATTTGAAGTATATTTTACATTACCAGAAGCAATTGCACAAACTTTTAAGGAAGATGAAATATTACTTACTGAACAAGTTACAAATGTCGCAGGTTTAGATGTATTGCAAAAGACAACTGATACTGGTGAACAGAAATTCTATGGTGTTACTGTTTCTTATTTGAATCCTATTCTTGATACAACTGCTGCTGATATTACTATAGATCTTAACCTTAACTTACGTAATGTAACAGATAACTTTGTATTGAAAGTTTTCAAAGCTTGGGAGAATCTATCTTATAATTTAGCAGACGGTACACGTTCAATTAAGGTTGGATATATTTCAGATAACTTAAGAATCGCTGTTGCTACTCGTAATGGAGATATTTGGAGAAGTACAATTTTCCACCATGTAATGCTTAAAGCAGTTACTGGATTAGATACTCTTGATTACATGAATAATGAAGCAATCAAACTTCAAGTTATATTTAGATCTGATTATTGGGATGATGAATTATCTTAATTTAGATAATTTATTAAAAAATATTAAAGGGATTACAAAAGTAATCCCTTTTCTAATGTATTTGATTTAACTCCTTCGTTTTTTACAAAACATCTAAATAAATCAATATATTCAAATCTATCTATTTCATAAAGTATATCATTATAGTTTAATTTTATATCTACAGAATTATCATATACTTTACATAATCTATTTTTAGGAATTTCTAATATATATTGTTTATCTGTTATATACACAGCAGGATGTTGACTAATTATATCTTTTATATTAAATATATAATGATAATCAATATCTCCTAAATTACGTTTCATATATATTGTTTTTCCAATCATTCCTTGATTTGAATAATTATCTAACTTTATATTATAATCAATTTTTTTCATTTTAATTTTTTATAATTTATTACTATTTTATACAATAATAAATTTTTATTAAATCGTTTGTATTATGGCTAAAAAAGAATTAACAGAAAAACAAAAACGTGAAAAGAAACTTGCAAAATTATCAGTTGCTTATACTTTAGCAGATAATGAATTACATATTGCAGGTAAACCTATTAATGAACAGATTCATATTCTTGTAAATGCTTGTTCCGATATTCAAACTGAAATTTGCTCAGTAGCAGATTCGATTAAAATTGAGGATTTAACTAAAGTGCAAGACATTACAGATATTGATAAAAAGACATATTTGGATTTTGTCAATATTACTGCTTTAAAAAATAACGATAAACTTAAGGAAAAAGCTATATCAAAATTTGAAAATGATTTTTCAAATAGATTAGTTATTGCTAATCTTCGTCATTCATTCTTAGAATCTTATATGTCAGGAAATGATCTTAAGATTACAGACCAAGACAATTATGAATATAAACCATTTGAAGATTATAAGTCTGAGGAATTTGAAAAGATCATGGAAGATTCTGCAAAGAAACGCGAATATATCAATAAGGTACTTTATGGTCATTATAAGACTTTAGCAAAAGCTGCTGAATATATTACAAAATTAGATCTTTCATATTCAAAATTTAAGAATCTTGTAGATTGGGAACATTATAAAGAAGGTGGTTATCCATCGCCAACATCTCCTGCTAAACTTTGGTCAATATTTAATAGATATAATGAAGCAATTAATCTAATGACTAAATATGAGTTTACTCAACAGAATGAACTTAATAAGGAATTTGGATTAGATGTTAATTTAGTCACACCGCATCCTGTTAAACATCCATGGATGACAGAAGATCCAACTATAAAAGATAATGAATTAGATGAAGAAGAATAATGACAATATAATTATTTTGGAATAATGACAATATTTCTAACAGGTACTGTAGCTGATACTGCTGATGATCTTGATGTAAAAAGATTTAATAAGCAGATTGTAGAATGTCAATGGATTATAAATATGGCAGAAGGAAAAACAAAACCTTCTAACCACCCTGCTTATTTAATGTATAAAGATCATATTGACTGGGTAAAAAAATATAAGGAATGTTTTATTGCATATAAAAACAAAGATTATGAATTATGTAAGCGTCTTTCTAATGAAGCTGACATGATAAAACCAGATTTTTTATGTGAAGAATTATATACAAATTTCAAAAGACGTCTTTATACAAAAGATCCTGAATTTTATAAAAGATGGGAACATTTGGGCAAGACAGAAGCTAATTATTATTATGTAGATAATAAATGGTGGAAGTATGAAAATGGTAAAAAAGAAATTGTAGATAAGATATCATAATATTCATTCTAATGCTTTCTATGACATTCAAATAGTAAAATAATTAATATATATATAATTACTATTTGAATGTCATAGAAAGCATTCTAGATACATCAAACACTTTCAAAATAAAATATTATTACAATGTTTGTTTTTCTTCCTGTTTTTTAGATTGTTTCATTAAATTTATAGATATAACATCATTCATAGTATATCCAATGTCTCTTGTTATATTTGATATATCAAACAATATATCACCAATTGATATTATTACATTTAATGAAGATTTTTTATCAAATGATCCTTTATCATTAATTAATACAGTATTTAGTTTTTCAGAAAGTTTTCCTACATTTTCCATTAATGATAATATTGTAGAATAAGGACCTATTTCTTGTGGATAATTAATATATTCTTTTATTTTTTCTTGATATTCATTTATATCCATTGTTTTAATTAAATTATTTTTATATAAAATAGTAATATTTTAATAATCATATCAATTTTATAATATATGAATTTTACAAAATTTGCACACGAATACAAATCATGGCTTTATAGTCAAGAAAGTACTATAGATGAACATGATAATACAACAGAAAAAAGAGTCAATAAATGGGCTAAAGATATGAATTTCAAATTTACTGAAAAGGAATTTGAAGATTTATTATATCGTATGAAACAATTAAATATCAAATAAAGAGGAGTTTAGACTCCTCTTTCTCTATCATCTCCAGAACCATGAACAGTATTTGTTTCTTGACGTTCTTTAACTTTTTTAATTCCAGTTTGAAACACATCTTCTAATGTATATCCCATATCATCTGTACATGCCCATATATACCATAATGTATCTGCAAGCTCTTTAAGTATTGTTTTCTTAATATCTTCAGTAAAAACACCGTCGTTGTCTCTCCAGCATTTCTTTACTTTTTCTGCAACCTCACCAGCTTCTCCATTCAAACCTAATGCAGGATATGTTATTGGCAACTTATCTTGTGGATATACTTTTGAAGTCTTCATAAACTCTTCATATTGTTCTAATATATTCATATATTAACATTTATAATTTTATATGGATATTTTTCTTCATCATATTTTCTACATTTGGCTAATCCTTGAAGATATATTTTATTTGATAATATTTTTCTATCAAAACAATCTATTATATCATATAATATAAATTCATCTTTAAGTTCAGATAAACCTAACCCACGACCTATAGATTGCATATTTATTACTTCTGACTTAAAAGATTCAAATAATACACCATAACAAAGATTTGATAACGTGATACCTGTTGATAATGTACCATAAGAAGCAATCAATATACAGTCATTATTTTCTTTAAGCATCTGTTTTATTTCATCACGTTTCTTTGGGGATACAGCTCCAGTAATTGTATCTATATGCTTATTTGGAAATCTTTTCTTAATTATATCTGTTATATAATTTATATATTCAGTATGATGAGCAAGAATCAATGTGTTTTTATCACATTGCGCTAATATATTATTGCAAAGATAATCAATACGTTCTGTCATAAAATGTGATAGCATTCTTTCAACAACTAATGAATTAGTTGATTCTGACATATTGATATAAGTCTTTAATGTTTGAATCCAATTCTTTTTTCCTTCATCAGTATCTTCATAGAATTGTAATCTCATTTCATTAATACCCATTGGAAGCTTCTTTTTGAACTGTATCTGAAACTGAGGATCTTCTAATTTTATTTTTTCTTGAACTCTTTTACCATTACGATTGATTCTTTCTTCAGTGACAAATTCAGATAAAGCATATTCAGCGCATTTTATATAATTGTCAATAGATTTATTAAGATCTTTATAATGAAGTCGTACTTGTGTAATATTAATTTTTGATATGTATCCTTCATCCATCAAATATTTTGGCTTAATCTCTTGTATTGTTGCACCAAGTAATGATTTAAGACAATAATATTCAATAGTCTTCTTCTTAGGAATTGTTCCAGTCATACCAAAAGCAATCTTAACATCTTTCATAAATGGCTGACTAATAATTGTCTTAATCTGATTAGCAGTTGCTCTATGTGTCTCGTCAACAAACACTATATCATATCCATTAAAGAAATCTGGATTATACTTCTTATTTGGTTTTGATTTTGTTCCTTTATCCAAGAATTTAATTAATGATTGAAATGTTCCTATAGTCAAATTAGCAGACTCAACTAACTTACCTCCACCCCATACACATTCGGTATTAAAGAATTCTGCATATTCAGAAAAATCATTATATCCTTGTGTTACTAACTGAATAGAAGGTACAATCATTAATATCCTTTTAGCTCCAAGATATTCAATACAATATCTAAATATCATATAAGCTATCAATGTCTTACCTGCACGAGTAGCTAATTCAGATACAGATTGTTTCCAATTTAATATCTTATATGCAGCTTCATACTGATATGGTCTTGGTGAAAACTTTAATCCCCAATTATCAACAATAGTTTTAAACTGTTCAAATGTATGTGGTATGTTTCTTTTGAATACTTCACTATGATCTAATAGTCCATCAAAAGGAATGTTATTTTCTTTAAAGAATAAATATATTTCTTGCCATAATCCAATTGCACAATAATATATTACTTGCCCTGATGGCTGAACATATGTATATAAGAAATCCTGAGTAAATGGTGGACCATGATATGTTGAAAGATAACATATTGGATCTGTAAGATTAATATGATCCTTAAGTTTCTTTAAATTAATTTCATCATATTCAGAATCATATTTTAAAAACAAGTATCTGGTATCTTTATCTGAAAATATAAAATGTATCATATTTTTAATATTTTATTCTAAACAATAATGTTTTTCCTTCTCAATATCAAATTTTTCATTATTAATATTCTTATAAGCTGGTAAATATAATTTCAATATGCTAATAATATCTTTTGTTTGAAATGCTCTATCAACTAACTTAAAAGATTCTATATATTTATCAAAATATATTAAATCATTAACATAAATTTTTATTGTATCTTTAGCATTACACGGGCATTTACTAAATTTTTCTCCACGTATTTTATTCCACCAATGTTCTTTAAACACAGTGCATTTATAGTTGCATTCTGCATTAGTCAATATAGCATATTTATATTTTGTTGGTAATTTCTTTATATATTGCAAATGTCTATTAAACCAAAACATCAATACAATTTCATCATACATTGATAAATCCTCATTAAAAATATCATCATATGATAAGTTTCTTGTTATTGATAAAATCAAATATATATCTTTATATTTTTTCTTAATTGTTTTTGCAAGTTGATCATCATTAATAACAAAATACTTAATTCCTAAATTAATATATTTTTCTATTAATTTTAATGAAGCATTACGTTGTATCAATATGCATATGTCTAAACCTATTGATTGAAATCTTTTTATAATATTTAAATAATTATCCCAAATTTTATAATTTGTTGATCGCTCTACTGATGGATATATAGTTTCTTCTCTTGTATTCTGTAAATAATTTTCATCAAAAGCAGGCATATATATAAATTTTATATACTTAAAATATTCTTTTAATTCTAATATTCTATCTAAATATTCTGTTTCAAAATTATATGGAACTTCAAATTTTTTCATATATTTATAATTTTAATTTATTTAATCTTTAAAATTATATGGCAATTCAAATTTTTTCATTTAATATTAAAGTTTCAATATGTGTATATTGTAATATATCATTTAATTCTTCAACAGTCTTTACATTAGATCTTAATGTTCGTTCAATTATTTCTCCTTCATTATTACATTTCCAGCAATCTATATCAAAACAATATTCATTTGATAAAGACTTATATTTTGATTGTACATCTATATAATATTCTGGATTTGATCCTGTCTTTTTATATGATCCTAATACCTTTTCTGGATGATTCGTATAGAATCCGTTTGCTAATAAAATGTCTGTTGTTAAAATCATAATATATAAAATGATATATTTATTTAAGGATGATCTAACTTATAAGGAAGATCTAATTTATATCTAAAAAATGTATAAGGAAATTTCTTAAAATATGATTTACATTTATCATTATAGTTTTTATATTCATTATCCCATGGACAATAGCCATCTTTCTGATAAAACATACAATTAAAACATATTTTAAGTTTATCATTTAATCCAAGTTTGGATTTTGGCTGTAACTGAACTTTCTTTTTCCTTGCCATTATTATTAAAAGGTAGGTATTACCCTACCTTTTGTTTATTTATCTTCTTTTTTATCATCTTTATTCTTAAATGTTTCCATCTTACGAATAACGATATCATGTTTAGAAGCAATATCATAAGTAGCTTCAGTAGCATCTACATAAGCATTATGCAATGGTTCAAAATACTTATTAATTGCTACAACAGTAGACCATTCTTTATAACCAGTAAATGACATTGTTCCTAATGTGCGAAGAATACTATCAAGTTGAGCATAAGGAATTTTCTTCTCCTTCTTTTCAGGATTCCAAAAATCATACATACCAACAAGACCTAATGTATATTGCCATTGTACTGTCTGTTTTTCAAGTAACATACGAATTCCTTCAGCAACTACTTTATAATTCTCTTTAGGAAGATCAAATTCAAGTTTTGATACTCTTTCATCATTTGCTTCAGCATCAGCAATCAATTCTGCTTCAATATTCTGAAGTTCTTCCAAAGTCTTTCCTTCCATTGAAGCTTCATACTCTTTTAAAAACTTTTGTTTTTCCTCTATATTCATTTATACGTATAAAATATATTTATGTATTAATTATAATACTGTAAAAAATAATATCAAACCTATAATAACATATATGAACGCATGTATTAAAGTTTCCTTTAAATTTTTAGTAAATTCAATTCTTGATACAATATCAAAAACTAATAAATAATTATCTGCTTCTTTTGGTCCAACATGTTTAAATTCTAAATTAATATAATGATAAAGATTTTCTATTTTAAATACTTCTCCTATTAAATTCAATTGTTTATGAACCCAATATTTTACATATTCTTCATTATTTGTATTATCACCATCAAATTCAATTATAGTTCTTGTTATATCAAATTGTCCTTCTTTACTTATATTTGGATTAGCTATTCCATATAATCGTCCAATCCAATCTTTTTTAATATTTACATTTAAATACTCTTTAATAACTGTTTTAAATGCATCACTATAAAAAGAATCTGCTATATATTCATAATCTTTAAGATAATTTCGTAAAGAACTTATTGTCTTACATATTCTGCCTATTAAAAGATTACCTAATAAATCTCTAAAAAACTTCATAAAAATAAATAAAGTTAAATTTTAAATTAAAATAGTAAAAAAAATTAACGTTGTTCAATATATATTAAAAAATATTTACAATTAATAATTTTCATATTATTGAATTTTTTATATAATATACTATATTTAGATAATATTCAAACAATATTATATAAAGTATGAAGTTAAATATTTATTTTTAATAAAAGTTAATATCTATTTAGGTATATTATGTTGTTTTTGTAAAAACTAAAATAAATTATATATGAAAAGTTTAACACAAATTTACGAAGCAAAATCAAACATTAAGTTTGACGTACAAAAGAACAGTATCAATTATATTGGAGAAGCTGACTTAAAAAAGTATTTAGAAGTAGCAAATAATTTCATATCTCCTGAAGCAAAAGACATTATTAATTGGCTTATTGTTAATAATGATACATATATTGCAGAATTGTCTAATGATTTAGATGAGAACGCATTGGCTGGTTTCTATAAAGCAGGTGTTCCTTCAAAAGAAAACCTTAAGGAACTTTATAAACTTTTAGGAACACTTATTAAGACAGGACGTTACATGGAAATTCCTGTATTCCAAACAAAATCAGAATTTGAATCTATTATTAATAAGAAAATTGCTGCAGATGCAATCATATTGGATCTTAATTCTGAAAAAGGCCGTGCTGCTGTTGCAAAGAAATATGAGCCTCTTATGCATAAACTTGCTAAGCAATGGCTTGGTAAGATTAATCTTGGATATAGTGATCTTTTAGGTTGCTGTTCTGAGGGATTGGTTTATGCAATGAATACTTATGGAAAAAAGAATAAGAAATCAAAAGCTGATGATGAAGCAGTTGTTTCATATACATTTGGCCAATATGCTGCATATTGTATGAGAAATCAAATAATTGGAAATGGCGTTAATGATTCACATCTTGTAAGAATTCCTGCATCACAACAGAAAAAAGAACGTGAACAAAAAGGACATAATACGAAAAGTTATGCAGTATCTGGTGATAAAGCTGTAGGACATGATGATGAAGGTGGAAAAACAGTATTTGATTTTATTGGATCTACTTCTGATACTTCCAAAGGATTAGATAATGAAGATTTAGAAAAGATTTGGAATCGTATCTATAAAGTTCTTGAAGAAGAATTTGATTCCAAAATTTTGGATATATGGTATTCTTTCTATGGTCTTCATGGACATAAGAAAATGAAAAATAAGGAAATCGCCGAAAAATATGGAGTAGTAAATTCTAACATTACATATTATTGCTTTAAGATAAACAGTTTTATTAAGAAAAACAAAAAGATACTTTCATTATTTTCTGATGCTTATGAACTTATGAAGGAATGCCTTAATGAAGCAGATAGAGAATCAAACGATAATGAACCTACAATCGTAAGACATCAAGAAAACACAGAATTAGAAGAAATATGAAAAATATAATAGAATCAATAAAGAAAACTAATTGTTCAGAATGGCATGATGTTAAATGTATTAAGGAATTTACTATAGAACGTAAGACTAGCTCATATATATTTAAAAAAGATACAGAATATAAAGCATCAAAGATTAACGATAATTGGTGGCTTATTGATCAAGTAGGTGTATCTAAAGAAGAATTCAAAAAACATTTTAAAGATATATAATGAAAAATATAAATAATTTCATATCTGAAAAACTAGTCATAGATAAAGATATTAAAATGAGTAGTACAGGTAAAGATTATTGGTCATGTAAGGACATATCTAAAACCGAAATGCTTAAATTTGTAAAGAAAGCATTGAAAGAATCTAAAGTAAAACCAGAAAAAATTTTAGATGAACTATCCGGATATGAAGATATTGATGATTTACAACAGGCATATGAAAATGAAGAATTAACTTCATATTTAGCATTTGAACAAAAATTTTTAGATATGATTGCTGATGATGATCAATATAGTGGTAAAGAAGGAAACATAGGAGACGATTTATGGGTTCATGCATATGATATTATAAATGAAATTATAAATAAAGGTGAATAATTATATGAAAAATTTAAAAACATATATTTATGAATCTGTAGAAACATACAGACTTAATGAAGTTGAAGCTACATATTTAGTTCAACCTGAAGAAATTATATTACAAGCACCAGAAACATATCAAGAATCTGATATTCAACAATATATGGATGATATGTGGCTTAATTCTTTGCCATCATCACAAGATTATTCTGAAAAATTCTTTGGTAAGAATAATGATAGTATATCAGATGTACATTTTGAATATGATACGTTTGAACATATAGATATAGAACCAAAAGACTATATTGAATGGGATTCTAAATTTGATCTTAAAAAGACTAATGATGATGAAGTTAAATTAGATTATTTCAAAATTAAGAATCTTAAGTATATTATAACATTTGATAGATTCGATATGGTTGATGTAACTGATGATAATGTTGAGGAAAAACTTTTAGATATATTCCGTGCAGCAGAATCTAATGATGCAAATAAAGATTATCCTATTGAAATAAAATTTGATGAAGATTCATTAGAATACAGAAAATAAATTTAAATTATATAATAAAATATGAAAGATATTAAACAATTTATCTTAGAAGGTAAAAAACATATAGATACAGCAACATTATCAGATTTCTATCAATGGTGTTGTGCTGGAGAACAACCTGATGGAAAGGCAGATGTTTCTATAGTCAATCCTGAAGATTGTGAAGGTCTTTTAGATAATGGTTGGTTTGACCATTTTGATGACGAAAATACAGAAAAAGGATGTAAAGATATTGCTGAATTTTTTAAGAAGAACTGGGATAGACAAATTAAGATAACATCAATAGATGTTGGAAATGCATGGGAAGTATCATTTAAACTTGATAATAAAGAATATACAGCAGACTTCTTAAATTACTTTGGTGGAGAAATTGAATAATTTATTAAAAATATCTGAAATAATAAATTATGAAAGACATTAAAGAAAAAATATTAAACCAGATTAATGAAGATAAATTTGCATATTCATGGCAAAATGCTTTCATACATGCGATCATATCATTAAACGAAGTTGATGGTGAAATACCATGTAGAGAAATTGTTGAAAAATGGTTTAATGATGAACAAGCAATTCATGAATTATATACATTCTTATATCGTATAGATTGCGAACCAGAAAAGAAAGATGCTAAATCAATAGTTGAGGCTATCGTAAATAAAGCATCTAAATTAAAAACATATAAAATATAATATGAAAGATATCGTAAATTTTATTAATGAATCTGCAAATAAAGATGCAATGTTCTTGGGTTTGAATTCTCGTCGTTCAGCTGATGACTTTAAGTTTAATCCTGGTGAAAAAGTTATTCTTATCAAATATGATACAGATGGATATATTGCACAATTAAGAAGTATATATAATAT
>AUXO016037592.1_pt1 | contig 13570 bp, 13 predicted proteins | sample 768731 | NCBI WGS metagenome assembly AUXO01 (sample SAMN02715735, study PRJNA202380) | gut metagenome | biome: sheep rumen | host: Ovis aries | place: New Zealand: Palmerston North
AAATTCAAATGGTAAATTATTATTTGATAGCTCTGTTCGTTCATCTTCTTACACTCTCTCACATATTGGAAACTCTTTAAGTGATGTTCAAATTACAGAAAATGAAGCTTATAATGGTTCTGGAAATGGTGCAAATGTTAGATATTCCAAAAATAGTGTAGAAATTTTAACTAATAGTGTAGCTTCTTATTCTCAAAATAATTTTGTATTAGTAAAAGATACTTATAATACAAATCATACAGTCAGCAATAGTTCTTTGACAAGGTATACAAAAAATGATAATACAACTCCAGAAAAGCTAGCATTAGAAAAATACAGTGCGGCGAGAGAAAGTCTTGGAACAATTTTAGATGATTCTACTTTAGTTCATGGTTTACATTTCATGGATAAAGATATTGCTTATAATAATACAACTTCATTAGCTACTGCCAAGCTTAATGGACAAACTTATAGTAATTATGCATTTCCAAAGAGTTGTATAGACTTCCACCTAAAAGAAGATGGTAAAATTAATTTCTTTGGCGGCTCATATTATAATGCTTCTTCAGTATCACACGCTGATTGTTTCTTTAGCTTAAGTGTTATTGAAAGAAACGGAAATAATTTAACTAATAATTCAATTAAAAAGATTTCTTATATCTATAAAAATACTGCTTATGATAAAACTAATCCAAACAGTCAAAAGTATATTTATAGATATTCAGACAATTCTTATTCAGGAAGTCAATCAAATATTGGTGATTTAGTTTTTGATATGAGATATTTATCAGAAACACCTCCAGTTCAAAATGCTATTTATTACTTTGAAATCCCAGTAAATAAAGGCGAATATGCTTTGCATGGTGTTTCTGGACATGATGCTGGCGGATATTTAATGTATCTTGATATTGGTGCTGCTGGTGCTGATATTGATGAAGGTTTAGCTGATGATTTTAAATCAGTTGAATATAGAACAACTCCAAATATAGCTGAAAGCAGTATTTTATTGATTACTTATGAGCAACAAGCAAATCAATCAATAACTTTAAAAGTTATTTACATTGAACAAGAAAAACGCTATAATATTACATACTCCGGAGCCTTAGAAGAAATTATTATTACTATTTTAAGTGAGGATTATGAAATTTACTTCAACAATGTGCTATTACCACAGCGTGTGCAGTCAAATCGTTTAAATTAATAAGGTATAATAATATATGGAAAATATAAAATTAACTGAATCAGAAATTAAATTTTTAAAGGATACAAAATGGAGTATATCTCTATATGAAGGTAACTATTCAAAAGAAAGTTTAAAGAATACACCTTATTCTAATTTATCACCTAAAGATGCAGGAATAAAATACGAGATAACTTTAGCTAAAATCTATGATATAGACGTTCATCAACTATATGATAAGATAAAAAATTTCCTTTATCTTGTAAATTTAAGCTAGATATATAGCGGAAAGGTAAGACCTATTATGGCAAAAAGTAGAAAAGTATCAGCAGCAGGTAGTGGCCTTCGTAAAAAGCATGGACCAAAAAGACATATGTTTAGTTATTATAAACCTATGGTTTATGCTATGGCTAAAACTGGATTACTTAGTAAATATCTTAATTTCGAATCTTTTACCCAAGCCTGTAATGCAAAAGGAAAGAAAAATGTCACAAGACAAGATTTCGCAGAATTTAGCTTATTAACGTTAGAACAAAAAAGATATTATTTTAAATCTTTAACAAAAAATAAATAATTTACATGATTAATTTTAATTTTTAGTGGATTAAATCCACTTTTTTCTTCATAATATTAAAAAGAGAAAGGATTGTTAATTATGAAAACATTAGCTGATTACGTAAAAGGATACCCTTGTGTTAATATCTTATTATTAGCAGAGTATAAAGATAAAGATAATAATAAATATTATCTCTGTAAACAATCTGGATATAATAACTACTACTATATGAAAGGTGAAGAAGTTATTGATAGAAAATATATTAATAAGGATCATCTAGAATCTTTATCTATAAAATATATAAATAATAAAAATAATATCGAAGTTATAAACAATATCAAAGAACAACAATCTTATAAATATTTTGTGAAATTTATTAAAGAGCAAACAGGAGATGATTATGATGTTTGCTATCTATAAGTTCGGGCTAAATTAATTGATATGGAAGAATGTATTTTTAACTTTAAAACTATTGATGAAGAACTTATCGAAAATAAGAATTCTTATAAATGAATTTTTGATACTTTAAGAGTTTATGTTGTGGATAACTATAACGGTAATGGCTGAGAAACTGAAATTCCTGTTATTAATAACAGTGTTTTGGATAGTATTAAAGATTATAAGAAAACTCTAGGAAAAGGGTATTGAATAGATTATTTAGGTCCTGGTAAAATGCATCGTAATGATGAAATTAAAGAAGAATATAATAATTCTCCAAGTATAAAAATCTATGATAAAGCTGGTGTAACCGCTTATTTAATATCTGCAGACAATGAAGCTGAATGTATATATGAAATTAGTAAATTACTTGACAGTGATCCGCAAGTTTTAAAATTTAGTTCGTTTGGCGGAAATGTAGATAATGTACTCGATACTTTTCCCCCTAAATATCATGATTATATTTTAATTAAAAAAGATGACAATGATACTGATAGTTCATTATTAGCAGCAGTGCACCATGATTCAAAAAATTTAGTCACTATAGATGGTGATGTGTCATATTCACCATTGGTAGAATTAATATTAAATCCATTTTTATATGATATATTAGAGTCAAATGATGTAAAATCAGAATGAATGACACATGCTAGTTATTTTAGAGATATTTTTACAGGAACTAATTATGAAAAAGCTTGTTGAATTTTGAAAACAACATTAAAATTAGAATCGACTTTATTTCCATTTACTTATGATGATGGTGCTGAAGATTCAATAGCTTGTCGAATGATGTATGAGCCTGAAGATTTTGTAATTGCTTTAATAAACCAGGTTAAGGATGTTAAGGATGCTTTTCTTGACGATTCATCTAAGGCAGCTATGCAAACACAGATACTAGCATCAGAGTTAGTAAAAAACGCTGAAGAATTATTATCTCCTACACATTATTTAGAAAAGCTAAATTAAATGACTGTCTGCGTGTCTTTTACTTCCTTTCATGCGTAGAGAGTTTTAAGCAGAGTTTTTACTCTGCTTTTTTTGTTATTTTTTATATTTATAATATAAAGTTTCCAATTTTTAGTTGATTTTTAATAGTAAATGATTCATAATTAATGTGTAGATAAATAACATAAAGGAGGATTTATTATGAAATTTAACTACAATGATGGCGGTAGAAGCAAATATTTTAAAACAACTAATGTCGGTGATTGCTGCACTAGAGCTATCGCTATAGCTACAGGGAAAGATTATAAAGAAATCTATGATAGATTAAATGAAATGGCTAAAAAAGAATCAGTTAAAAATCATAGAAGACATAAGAGAAGTCAATCCAGAAATGGTGTCTTTAAAGAAACTTGGAAAAGATATCTTAAAGAAATAGGATGGATTCATCATAAAACATGTGAACTTGGCTCAAAAGAAGATAAGTTAAAATTTGTAGATGGAGCATTACCATCAGAAGGAAGAGTTATTGTTCAGTTAAGCAAACACCTTACCTGCCTTGTCGATGGAGTTATTAATGACACTTATGATTGCTCTAAAAAAGAATATTATGATTGGAGTTCAGGCGACCTTATGGTAAATTCAGAAAGATGTGTTTACGGATATTGGACAGCACCTTCAGATGAAGATTTACAATTAAAGAAAGAACAATCTGAACAATTAGAAAAATTTAACATGATGCAAAAAGAAGCTTTAGCTAAAACAAAAGCTAAAATTGAAGCAGTTAAAAAAGATTACGAACCAGCTATTAAAAAATTAGAAAAGAAATTAAAAGAAATTAAGCATCAACTAGTTATTGAAACTAATAGAATGAATCGTGAAATTAAAAAAATTAAAGAGACTGATGGTAAAGAATTCTGTGATAAGATTTTACTTGCAAGTTAATTTAAATAATGGTATATTATAAAGAGGTAGCGGTATTTAAATTATTGAAAAAAAAACTTATTAATTGTAGTTTTAAAAGGATAAAAGGTAAAACGTAGGTAAATCAATTGATAAATATTAATTTCCGTTAGTTCTCTTAAAAGAATTTAAAAAATAATATAAAATAACTACTAAAACAATTCATTAAGGGAGAAAAAGGGAGAGGAGAACTTAACATTATTTATGAAAGAATTATTATTAGTAAAGAGTATAAAAAGGCAATGGGATGGAATGAATCTTTCATATGACCCAAAATGTTTTGATAATAATCTACATATCAGACTAAAAAATTTCAAAGTAGGAGATGTTATCGCAGGCTTTGAATCTAAACTTGCTTTTACTTTAGGTTACTTTTTAAATTTATTTATTAAAACATTTCCATCAGCTTCTATCGATTTTGCTATTCCTGATAATAGTGAAGCTATAAAACAATATATCTTCTCTAAATATGTTAATGAATTCAAGCAAACACCTACATTTAAGGCACTTGTAACTAGATTATCTACAGTAATTGATTTTAACGATATTCTTATTAAACCACTTTATAGTAAAAAAGCTGCTACAACTAAGATGAGTCAATTTGGTAATGTTGTAAATATTATTGGTGATGAATTGCTATCAAATGATTTAGAAAAATTCACTACCGAGTTAATTAATAAAACTTCGATAGAGAATTTCTTATTAGATGATTCTATTAGCCTTCTCATAACTGAGATTGAAGAAGATAAAGATATTAACGAAAAATATCTAAATAAAAATGCTAGAAAAATAGCTAAAGAACTAAAAAAAGATAATGGATATCAACAAAATAAACTTTGGTAAAATTAACTATTGTTGAAAATTCGCGTTCTTTGACATTAGATGATATGATATATATGCAATATATAGCATATCAGATAATGGTTTATAATAAGAGATAATAATCAAAGATATCTTTAAGAGATATATAGAGGGAAAAGTGTACACCTTATATGTACACTTTTTATTTATAATAAACAGGTAGTGCTAAATTAAATGATAATATTTGGGTTATACTTGTAACCTATTTCTAAAAAGTAAGGAGATAACATATGAGAATACTTAGAAAAAAGAATATTAGTAATGATGCTGTTAATGATGTTAAAGTTCAACCAGCTCAAGTTGATTTAGAACCAGTAATTGATCACACCACAGCAAACACAATCGCTTCCAAAGAAGCAAATGAAGAAGCTGCTGAAAAGAATATCGAAGCTTCTGGTATTAATAAAGTAGCTGATGAAGTAGCTAAATCTATTCAAGATCCAAAGAAAGATACACCAGCACCAAAAACACCTAGCTTAAAACCATACACAGAAGCAAAACAAGTTGCTGACAGAAAAACTTTAAGTGCATTAATTAAAGAATGTAAAGAAGCTGGAAGAAAATACAAAGTTAAGAGATCCTTAGAAGAAGGATATAGATACGTCTTTGAAGAATTTGAAGATGCATATCCAGGATGCTATTTTGTCTGTCACTCTGACGAAGATGCAAATAATGAAAATGGATACTTTGATACCTTGGAAGATGCAAAAGCTTATGCAGAAGCACATCCTGAAATTGTTGGTATATTTAAAGTTTGCGATAATGAAGAAGAAAAAGTTTGGTGCAAAGAAGAAGTAGTTGAATGCAATAAACAAGAAGTTACTGAAGAAGTTACTAAAGAAGTTGAAGAAGAAAATCCAGCTGTTGTTGAAGATGAAATTCCAGAAACATTTGAAGGTAAGATGGATTTATTAGCTAAAGATGAACAAGAAGCCATTGACGCTTATAATAAAGTTCTTGCATTATTAGGTGATGAAGAATCTAATGTTAAAGAACAACTTAATAAGATTATTGAAGAAGAAGTTGCTCACAGAGAATTCTTAGAAGCAGTTAAAGAAAATCACGATTTAGTTTATGAACACGAACATAAAGAAGAAGAACCAGAATTAGTTACTCAAGAAGCTGACCTTGCAGTTGTTGAAGAAGGCAAAGAAGAAAAACATGTTTGCCCAGATTGTGGTAAAGAAGTTTGTGAATGTGCCGATAAAGAAAAGGTAAACGAAGCAGTCATCGAACCAGTTTCTGAACCAGGAGATGTAGTTGAAGAAAAACCAGAAGAAGTTCCAGCTGTTGAAGTTAGCGGTGAAATTGAAGTTAAAGAACCAGAATTGACACCAGAATTAGATCCAGAAGCTGAAATTGAAATTGATTCCATTGAAACATTTGAACCAACAGATGATGTTGCTAAAACAACGATGACAACAATTAAAGATGCTGGTGATGGCGCAATGTTTGCATTTAAAGACACCTTAAAAGATCTTTATAACTTAAAGATTAAAGTATCCGATTTACAAAAATTATTACATGATGGATCAGAATGGTTATTAGATTTATTAGGATTTAATGAAAATCATGAAGAAGAAATTCATCCTGAAGAAATTCCAGAAACCCCAGCCGAAATCGAAGAACCTGAAATTGTCGGTGGAGAATTTGATGAAGTTAAACCAATAACAGATTTATCTACTGTTGATATTAATGATTTTGAAGATATTGATCCTGTTGAATATGAAGAAGAGGATGAAAAGCTCTTTGTAGAGGATTAATTATATGGTTAAAAAACTATTAGACGAATCAAAAGCTACAATAGTTGAGGAAGACATCTATTTAGAAGAACCTGAAGATACTCAAGAAATTTCAGAAGGGCAAATTAAAAGCGCTTTTACAGCTCTCATGAATGATATAGTTAAAGATGAGTTTGCTCTAATAGAGAAATACAATAGCGTAATAGCTACCTTAGAAGCAGAAGATGTAGAAAATAAGGATGACATATTAGCTATAGTTAAAACTATTTTAGATGAGAAAAATATAAATGTCGGAATGTTGACAAAAGCATTAGAGTTAGTTGACAACACAAGTACTGAATTAATGAATAAAGGTTTAGAAAAAGCTGAAGAAATTATTTCAGATGCTGATTAATTAAAGGTGGAGGAAATATTTTATGAACACATTAGAAAATCACTTACAAAAGATTGAACAACAGCTCGGCAGTAATGTAAATGATATCCCACCATACAATGAACCTGATAAATTAGGTTGACATTTAAATAAAATTGAAGATCTTCTCGAACAAGGTGGTGGGGGTGGTGGTGGCACTACCGTCATTGCTAATCCTGAAATGTCAGGTGAAGAAGATGATTTGGTCGGTCTTCAAGTTGGTAATATAAAGTATAAAATTTCAGGAGAAGGTGGTGGCTCCAGTTATAAAGGAGTTACCATATTAGAAACAGGAACTTGGATAAATGATGGTGAAGAATCACAAACTCTATATGTATTTAACATTTGGTCTGACAATCCTATTGAAGGAGCAGAAGATTATTGGGGCTTTGGTGATGAAGAAAAATCCTATTTGTTAATGCACCATCTTAGTAATGAAGAATTTGTATTAACACCAGTAATTTTATCTTCAATTCCAGACCATGATTCTGAAACTGGTGGTTATATATATAGTATACAAGTGCAAGGTCAACTTGTATCACCTCTTATAACTTTTAGTTCAGTAGAAGTACAACATGGCAATGTTATTGAGGCTCTTCTTGATAATGTTGAAGATTTTGAAGATTTAGAACATTATTTAAAAGCAAATAGTCTTATTAAAAGTAGTTCAGATGAAATAATAGTAGCAAGTGGAACATCAGATGAAGATGCTTTTACATTGGCTATTCAAGCCCCAGAAAGCATACCTAATAACGCAGCATTTAATACTTATTTAGAGTCTGCTAAAAATATTCTTTGGATTGATGGAGATGCAATAGGTACAGGTACAGTAGCAATATATTTAACTCCATGCAAAATTGATATAGACAATCTACAATTTAGACTTATGCCAGGTAATGTCAATTTTAATGAATGGTATATAAAAAGGAGAACAGCATTTTTTAATTTTGACCCAGAAGTAAAAGAATCCTTTATACAAGGTTCTATTGGTGGAGGTTCAGGTGGAGGTTCAGGTGGACCAAATTATCAACAACCATATAGTGGTACTTATGGTAGAGATTGGTATGCAAGAATTGTAGCAGAAACTGAACCAAATATAACCATTAAGAATTTAGAAGTTGATGAAAATTATATGTTATTAAGATTGACTTATCAAGAAATCTCAGAAGAGATAACGCCTATTGAAACAAAAGTATTTTCTATTATTAATATAGGAGAAGGCATTATTGATTCATACCACAAAACATACTATGTTGTATGGAATATTGAAAATATGCATTATATATTGAAAGATGGGGAAAACCCAAACCCAATACAAACTGATTCATATTTAAGATACTATCCAAATATTATTGGTTTTGCACCAGAACCAATGGAATAAATAATAATATAATTGCTAAATTAAATAAATTCAATTCTATATACTCATGGTCCTGAGCAAGACCCAAAACTGCTCATTTTATAAGGAGTATATAGAGAATGATAAAACTTATTAGACAATTGTACAAGGCATGCTATATGTGTGCTTTCGGAAGATTCACAGGAAACGTAAATCCTAAAAGAAAATAACTTGGTATGAGCCAGGTTATTTTTATTATCAAGCGCTAAATTAAATGATAAGTAGAATATTTAGGTAAGGAATTATTTATGTTTAGAATAACTAAGGACAATATAATAACAATAACAAGAGGAGATAGCGGATATATACCTGTAACTTTAAATATAAATTCAACTGTTGATCCACAGATATATGAATTAAAAGATACAGATATTGTTTATCTAGGTATTACAGAACCTCAAAAACCTTTTGAGCACGCTGTAGTAAGAAAAGCTATTAATGGAAGCGATCATGTTGGAGAAAGTTCCGTTAAATTTGTACTAAATCCTCAAGACACTGAATGTCTAGTTCCTGGAGTATATTCTTACTCTGTAAAATTATATGAACCTGAAGATATTATTCACCAAACTTATCATGTACATACAATATTAGATAAGAAAAGATTAGTAATTATTGAATAGAGGTAGTTATTATGGCGGAAATGTTTAGAAATTATCCTCAAGCAGATGACTATATACCAAACAATAGACCAAAGGCTATTAAAAAAATGGAAGTAAGTATTATGACAGGTGAGACAACCACTCACACTTTTGATATACCTTTCGATGTCAGCGATAAAACAAAAATAATTACTTTAGAAGTTCTCTATAAAGTTGGTATAGATGTTGTTTTGATTAAAACAGAAGATGAATTAGATATAGAAGCAGATGAACCAAAACCTGGTCATTCTTTAGTTGCCTGTCAAATTTCACCTTTAGAATCATTATTATTCAGTAATACTGTTTTAGATAAATTTGTTCAAATTAAATTTTTTATGGCTGATGGATCAATTCAATTAAGTGAAATCTATGAAATTACTGTAAGAGATTCTCTAGCTACTAATTTAGTGGAGGACTAGTTTATGCCTATAAAGATTGATATTCATGATAATAGTTCTCATGTTAGGTTAAAACCAAAAAGTACTGAACCTATTGAAATTGATTCTAATTCAGATATTGATATTGCTATTTTAGAAGCTTTAATAAGAGAAGAAATAGCTAATAGAATTGAAGCAGATATTGATTTACAAAATCAAATTAATTCTTTAAGCTTAGAAGCTGCAAGATATATTTTGATTGATGAAAATACTGATGGATCTGTTCAAATTTCTTTATTAAATTCTGATGAAGAAGTATTAGACACTAAAACTATTACCGTCACTGAGAAGATTATAAAATCAGCTACTCTAGATTATAACAATAAAAAAATAATTTATACATGTAATGATGATTCGGTAATCGAGCTCAATATCAGTGCTATTATTGATAATATTTCTAATTTATTAAATAAAGTTTCTAAATTAGAAAATGATTTATCTATAGTTGATACTAAAGTTGAGAATCTTGCAACTGATTTATCTATCATTAAAAATGAAACAGTTCCTGGAATTATATCACAAATTACAATTTTAGGTGGACGAGTTGATACTGCTGAGCTCAGTATTATTGACCTAGATGATAGATTAACAACAACTCAAGGGGCTCTTTATGAAGCTATTGCTGATATTTCACGTTTAGATGCAGATAAAGTTGATACTGATTTAACTATTATTGATGAGGAAACACATAACCCAAAATATCAAAAAGTAACTCCAAAAGATATGAATATATCTGATATTGAAAAATTATTATTGTATGTTAATGCTAATGGAATTCCAAGCTATGCTAAATTAAATGATTTAGGGTTTACAAGAATTAAAGATTGGTCTGTTGAAAACTTTAATAAAGTTGATGCTGGTGATTTATTAATTAAAAAGTTAGTTAAAGAAAGTGGAGAATAATTAAGGAGAGATATGTTATGCCTATAACCGAAGAAATATTAAAAGGTCAGTTAAAGCGAAAAATTGATAATTCTAGGGTAGAAGTACTTCATCCTGAAACGGATTCAGATCTTGTACATTATGATAATCAATCAAGCGGTTTATGATCAGATAATGTAAAAGATGCTATTGATGAGCTTAATACTTTAATAGGTTCTGCTGGACAGGTTGATGATGTAAAAATTCAAGTAGATAGTTCAACACCTGTAAGTGTTGTCTCAAATAAAATAGCTACTATACCAGTTACATCTAGTTATTCTAGTTCTGGGACAGCTATTGTTAATGGTCAAGCTATAGCAGCAGCTATTGGAACTTTAGATGTAAACAACATCTCTGGGTTCGGTGCTGGTAAGACACTTTCTGCATTGAGTGAAACTAATGGTAAAATTTCCGCTAGTTTTCAAGATATATCTATAGCTAAAAGTCAAATATATGATTTTGATGACTCAGATTATGTACCAGTTACAAGAACAGTTGCTGGTTATGAGTTAAGTAATGATATCACAGCTGCTGATTTAGTCTCTGCATTGGGATTAAGTCAAGCTTTAGTTTTTGTAGGTATTTCAACAACAGATCCAAAAGGCTCTTCCGGTGCTACAGTTTCTCATCATACAGCATGAACAAAAGGAGAAGTTGTTCTTTATAAAAGAACTGGCGAGGCCAATTACGAGGAATATGTATTAATTGGAGGTACTAATGTTGCAGCTAACTGGGAATTATTAGGTGATTCTGATAGTTATGCTTTAGATGCTGCAGTTGTCCATAAAGGAACACCATCAGCACCATCTAACGAAGGTATTTATGGTACAAAAACTTTTAATTATCAAGATGATGGTGGCTCAGCTACAACAACAATTAACGGGAGCATTATTGATTTTCAAAACACTGATGGTTATTCCGGATCTGTAGGATGAGATGGTGTCGGTGCTTCATATATTGATGAGTATACTTCATATTCATTCTTCTTAGGTATAGGAGAAAATTCAGGAACTATATTATCACCTTCATTACAACTTTCAGCGGAAGAGGGTTCTACAACAGAATATGGTGTAGATTCTATTATATATAAAGATAACACATTTAATCTTCCAACGAAGAGTGGTACATTTGCAACATATACTTTAGCTACAACTGATCAAGTTCCATCTAGTTATCTAGTATCAGCATCATTAGCAAACGCTGGAACTTCAAATAACACCTTAACGATAACTCCATCAAGTGGTTCTGCAATTACTTTTACTCCTACTGGATTAAAAACATCTCATTGAAATGTTGATGAAACTAATCTTAGAACATTAGTATGAAAAGCAACACCTATAGCTGGTTCTGAAACAACAATTTTAACTTTAGATCCAATAGCTGGTATTTTACCTGGTGCTAATAATACAATATCATTAGGTTCATCAACTTATGGATTTAAGAATTTATTTATAAATGGTGGATTTATTGGAAGCGGTCTTAATGCTAATTACGGATTAATTCTTCCTTCAACTTCTGGATGAACATCTAATAAAACTATTGGTTTAGATTCAGATATTGCAAATAGTGTTATTTCAGGTGTGAATTCACAAATGTTGAATATTACATCCACAAGAAATGGAAAAACTATCACATTAGGGGATTCTGGAATCGGCTCAAATTGGGGAAGCGGCCAAACGAGCGCTACATATTCTGCTATTCAAGTTAATGCGAAAGGTATTGCTATAGCTGGTGGTCAAATATTAGATGTTATAGATTACGGTCAAACACCTAATATTGTAGCAGGTGGTTGATATTTTGAAGAAAATCCACAATCCTCTTAATTTAATAAATAACTTTATTATATCAAGATAAATAAAGTAGGTATTATATATATCTACTTTTTATTTACTGCTAAATTAAATGATATTTGAGTAAAATAAAAGTAAAAGGAATATATAAGATGGCTGAAACAATCGTAAAAGGTAGTTTAAAAAATAAAGTAAATAATACCGATGTTGAAAAATTATACCCAGAAACTAGTGCTGATCAAATTGTAGATTTAGCTCCAGTAGGTATCTCTAACTCATATACTGATTTAACTAATAAACCAACATCATTAAAAAATCCTTATGCTTTAAATTTAAAAGTAAACAGTGAAACATCTAATTTCATTAGCTACGATGGAAGTTCTGTTAAAAACATAACTATAGCTCCATCAACAACTAACGGTGCTTTTACTATTAATGACGGAACTACAACAAAAACTATTCAATTAGCAGGTAATTTTAATAACTATTATCACACACCTGATTATTCTTCTGGATTAAAGATTGCTACAGGAAGTGGTGTGAATTCTTTATATGTTCCTGATGCAACAACTTCTCAAAAAGGTGTTTTAGTTTTATCTTCAACAAATTTAAACACGATGATAAATCAGTTAGCTACTGGTGATAGTGTGCCAGGAGGAAATGATTATTATATTTCACAATATGCTAATGGTGGAACAACTACAACAACTTATCATAGAAGACCTGTTAGTAAATTAGCTGAATATGTTCGTGGAAGCAATACAAGCGCTTTAAAAGTAAGCACAATTAACGCACCTACTTCAGCAGGTGGTTCAACATATGGGCCAGGTAGTAATGGTCAAGTTTTAAAAACAAATGGTTCAACAGTTTATTGGGGTAATGCACCATCAGCTTCAGATCCAACAGTAGAACAAACTTTTGCGCCATTTGATACTGGAAATTATTTTCCACTTATTTTAGGTTTTGATAATGATCAAAGTGCATCATTCCAAGACGTAACAAATAAAGTTTATTATAGTGCTAATAACAATTTATTTGCACAACCAGATGAAGGTGAATTATTTGCAACTACCTTTGTTGAAGATGGTGTAGATTTAGCTGATAAATACTTAGGAATTTCAGCAACAGCCGCTAATTCTTCTAAACTTAATGGACAAGCGGCTTCATATTATCTTAATTATAATAATTTAAGCAACAAACCAACGATTGATAATAACAATCAAAAGGTAAAAGCAGGTAGTGTTACATTTGATGCAAATAATACTGTTAATTTTGCAGGTAGTGGTATTGTTAGTGTTACTGGAGATGCTAC
>AUXO016936086.1_pt1 | contig 13570 bp, 10 predicted proteins | sample 768731 | NCBI WGS metagenome assembly AUXO01 (sample SAMN02715735, study PRJNA202380) | gut metagenome | biome: sheep rumen | host: Ovis aries | place: New Zealand: Palmerston North
ATGGGCTATTATTCCGGACTTGTCGAGCCTAAACCTTATGTCGCGGTTAAAGCTCCGGTGTTCTCGTTCGCGAAAATGCAGGACGTTGACATTTCTCTTGGTCCCGAAATGAAATCGACCGGCGAGGTTATGGGCATTGATTATCACTACGCCCGCGCACTTTACAAGGCGATAACCGGTGCGGGAATTGTCATTCCGAAAAACGGTTGCATTTTGTTCACGGTCGCCGATAAGGACAAGGAAGAAATGAAACAACTTGCCAAAGCCTTTTCCGAACTGGGCTTTAAAATCGTGGCGACGGAAGGCACCGCTAAGGCTCTGCAATCAATCGGCATTGAGGCTGAAGTTGTTGGCAAAGTTCATCAGCGTAGCACCGATATTATTCAGATGATTAAGCTTGGCAAAATTCATATGGTCGTGAACACGCAAGCACCCGGCAAGCACGTCGCTAAAGACGGTTTCAGAATTCGTCGTGCGACAGTCGAATTGGGCGTGCCGTGCTTTACAAGTCTCGATACTGCTTGGGAAGTTATGCGCGTCTTAACGTTCATGCGCGACAGGAGATTAGTTTATTCGCTGGCGATTCAAGATTACGTCGGCGGCGGTGACGCTTTAGCATGAGTGATGTAAGAAAAATTATAAACAATCAAACCTTTGAATAGGACAGCGAAAAAGACCAAATAAATTTTCAAAAACATAGGATTCGTTTTGATGTAGCTGCTAACGTATTTAAAGATGAAAACAGGCTTGACCAATTTGACGAAGAACATTCTGACGAAGAAAACAGATACATAACTATTGGGCGTGTTAAGGAAATTCTTTTCGTTGTTTATACCGAGCGCGAAGATGCGACAAGATTAATTTCAGCAAGAAGAGCAAATAAGGAAGAAAGGAGGGATTATTATGCTGGTTCGGAAAGTTATTGATTTAAATGCCCCGCTTAAACTGACGCCAGAACAAGAAGCAGAACTCGAAGCTTTAAAGCAAATGAGCGACGATGATATTATTTACGATGAAGATTGCCCCAAACTCACCGAAGAGCAACTGAAACGTTTCAAGCGCGTCAATCCCCGCCGCAAAGATAAAGTTGCCGGTTAATGCTTGTTAAAAGTTTCGACGCTTAATTTCTTCCCGTCCGTTTTGAACTTAATCAAGCCATCTTGGTCGGTGCGATAAATTTTCGTCGGGAGATTTTCAAGACGTTCTAAAACTTCGGCGCGGGGATGCCCGAAATTATTTCCGTAGCCGACGCATATAACTGAGCATTTGGGCTTGACGGCTTGCAAAAATTCTTCGCTCGAACTCGTCGCGCTCCCATGATGACCAACTTTTAAAACCGTGCTTGAAACGTCAATTCCTTCGCGCAAAATTTCCGACTCAATCTCCTTGACTAAATCGCCCGTTATCAAGAAAGTTACTTCGCCATAACGTATGCGATAAACATTTGAAATTTCGTTGCCCGTCCCGACGTTCGGCGCGAATAAAATTTCAACTTCCACGCCGTCCACAAGAAATTTCTCGCCCGCTTGACCGGCTCTTAACGGCGGCAAATATTCTTCCGCAATACCGAAAACCGAAGCATATTCCGATTTCCCTTCGCTCGCAGTGATAATCTCACTGACGGGCAATTTTTTTATCACGGCTCCCGCGCCGCCTGAATGGTCTTCGTGCACATGCGTCAAAAAAATCTTGTCGACCTCGCTAATATTTTCATGTTTGAGATAAGGTACAACCACGCGCCCGCCCACGTCGAAAACTTTATCGCGGACGCCGCCCGTGTCAAAGATTAGGCATTTCCTATTCGGCGTAATCACGACCGCGCAATCGCCCTGTCCAACGTCGACGAAACTAACTTCAACATCGCCTGTCCTGAAAAGACTAAACGCCATTAGAAAAATTATCGCTAGCAAAATTATCGGGCGTCGCAAAATCATCGCGGCATAGTAGAAAAAGCCCGCCAAAATTCCTAGCGTCGGCACCTGCACCGCACTAAATGGCAAGTTCGCGAAAACTCTGTTTAGCTCCGCTCCCGCGCCAAAAATTAACGCTTCGCCCACGAAAAATATCTTCCCAGCTATCGGCACGACTGCCGCGATTATTCCGCCCAAAAGCCCCCCGACAATTACAATTTCTAACAGCGGCATTACGAAAACATTCGCCAAAACCGAACTTAGCGAAATTTGATTGAAATACCAAATTACAATCGGTAAGCTAGCCAACTGCGCGGCTATCGTCATTGACGCTGGCGAAGAAAAGCAGTTAGGAATTAGGAATGAGGAATTAGGAATGATAATGTTCGGCAAGCGTTTCATAAGGTTTCGCAGGTCTTCGGATAAATACATTAGTCCCGCCGTCGCTGAAAAGCTTAGCTGAAAACTTATATCGAATAAAAGTAGCGGCTGATTGATTAGCATTGCCAACGCCGTCAACGTCAAAAGGCGTGCGCCTTCCGCTTCCGCGTCGAGTGTTCTGGCTAGAAAAACTAAAATGCCCATTGTCGCCGAACGCAAAACTTGCGGCAAAAGTCCGCTTAATATCGCGTAGGTTCCGATTATGAAAAATCCGAGCGTGAAAGTTAATCTGCGCGGGAATTTTAAAACTGTACAAAGCCACGCCGTAGCCATTGCCAATAAGCTCATGTGCGAGCCGCTGACTGATAAAATATGTACAATTCCCGTCGTCGCAAAGTCTTCGACAAGTTCTGGATTTAAGCCCGCGTAGCCGCCGAATAACATTGCGAAAATCGCCGCTGCATCTTCCCGCGCCATAACGCCTTCCATTGACTGGCGATAATGCTGACGAATTGCCGCGACTATTCGCAAAAATTTTGTCCAAAGCCCGCCGTCAATTTTCTCAATCAAAATGCCTTGCTTGCCCGCCGACATTCGCGCCGTAATTCCGACTGCTTTCATGCGCGTCACGCCGTCAATTTGTCCAGGATTGTTGTAATTAGTCAGCAGTTTCAAGTTGCCGCTTGCAGAAATTTTATCGCCAATTCGCGCCGTTGGAATTTCTTCGCCTGCCTTTGGATAGTAAGTTAGAATCAGCCCGCCGGAAATTTCTTGCTCTTTGCCTTTAGCTTTGATTGTTTCCGCGTCGACGACAAAGCGCACTTGCGTTAAATCATTCAGCAAAACTTTTACTTGCGGCTCTTCGCGCACGACGCCCGTTAGGAAAATTTGTTGCCCCGCGAATTTGGAAATGTCATTGGGCGGAAGGTTATCGACTGCTGAAAATCTCAAGCCGCCCAGCGCAAAGAAAATTATCGGGCAGATTATCCACGATGTTATATTTTTCTTTCGCCACGTCAAAATTATTCCGGCGATTACCAACGCCGCGCAGGTTCCGATTAAAAATTTTGGCGAGCGATTGAAATTTTCCATAAAAAGAACGCCCGCCGCTAGTGCCGCGAGCAGAATGTTTAGAAATGCATTCGAGACTTTAATTTTCATGTTAGCACCTTAATTTTTTAGCGGAATGGTCAGCGTAAAAGTCGTGCCCTTGCCGAGTTCGCTTGCAACGGAAATTTTTATCCCGTGTTCGTCGGCAATCCATTTGGCGATTGATAAGCCAAGCCCGCTACCGTTCGCCTCGCTGACGAGCTGTTCAGCTGAGACGCGAAAAAATCTATCAAAAATTTTGTTCAGGTTTTCCGGCGCAATCCCAATTCCAGAATCCGAAATGCTAAGCAAAATTTTATCGCCTTCGATTTTCGAGCCAACACTGATACTGCCGCCTTGAGGCGTGTACTTGACCGCGTTGTCAAGAAAAATTCTAATCATCTGGCGAATAGTCGTTTCGTCGCCGAAAATTTTCGCGGGAGCATTACTAGTCAGCTCAACTTTATGCGTCTTAACCGCGATTTTCATTTTCTGCATAACGTCGCCAACAATGTCATCTAAGTCTAAATCCTTTTTGTTAAGCCGCTGGCGGTTTTGGTCAGTGCGCGATATGAATAAAAGATTTTCAAGCAACGCTTGCATATTTTGCGCTTCCGAGCCAATCATCTTGAGATTTTCTTCCAAAAGTTCCTTATCTTCGGTGCCGTAATGCTCAATGAATTCAATATAGCCCTTGATTACAGCGGCGGGCGTTCTAAGTTCGTGCGAGGCATCAGAGACAAATTTTTGTTGTTTATTTATGCCGCCCTGCAAACGGTCTAGCATTTTATTCAGCGTTTTAGCCAATTCGCTAAGTTCGTCGTTAGCGGTGCCGACCGGAATTCGCCCGCCCATTTTCTCAAATGCAATTTCCCGCGCCAATTCATTCATAGTTTTTATCGGGCTTAAAATTCGGCGGCTAAGATACCTTCCGACAAGTAACGCAACAATTATCGCGAGAATATCAAGCGCGACTAAACTTTTCTCCAATGTGTCGAAAAATTTCATCTCGGAAGTTACCGTGCGAAAAAAACAAAGCGTAACGCTCGTCCCTTCGTGCGTGTAATTCATTTTGGCGCAATAAATCAACGCGGAGCCAATTCGCGCAATTTCAAAATCACTTCGAGCAAAAATCGGCGGATTGCTCAAAATATTTTCGTTGAATCGCTCAATCGAAGGATATTTTTTATCGGTATCAATAAAGACAATGCCTTTTTCGTCAACGACCCGCAAAACTACGCCAGTAACTAAGGCTCCACGAAAGGCGGCGGGATTAAATTCTTCGTAATTTTCTTCAAGCTCCTTGAGAACGTTTTCAATTTGACTCATGCTGTAAAGAATAGCATTTTCGGCGGGACGATAAAGCGCGTTCATGACGCCGCCCCACATCGCCGCATTAATCAAAACCAATAACGCAATAAAGCACGCCGCATAGCCAAGCGTTATCTTTGTAGAAATTTCAAAACCGCTAAATTTACGTCTAACTTTTTTTATAACGCTCATGAAAATTTCTCCTGCGCGATAAAATAATGTGTTTATCATACCACAATTTCAATTTATTTTCACTATGCATTTTGGGTTGATTTTCAAAAAAATTTTTGCTATCTTTATCTCGAAGGAGGCGAATATATTGACTAAAATATTTTTGATACGACACGGCGAAACGGAATGGAATAAAATCGGAAAACTGCAGGGTAGCTCGGATATTCAGCTTTTGCCCGAAGGAATTAAGCAAGCGCATATGTTGGCAGAGCATGCGCCCTTCCATGCGGTTGATGCGATTTATTCAAGCGATTTATCGCGAGCGGTTACGACAGCGGATATTTTATCGGAGAAATTTAATTTGCCGGTAATAAAAGAGCGCGGCTTGCGCGAGACGAGCTTTGGCGATTGGGAAGGCAAATTCTTAAGCGATTTGGCAAAAGAAAAACCTGGCGGCTTTGAATATTTCTTTACGAAGCCCGATAAAGTTCAGCCGCCTAACGGCGAAACTTTTTTGCAAAGCCAAGCGCGGATAATGAATGCGCTCGACGAAATCATTGCCGATAACGAAGGCAAAAATATTGTCGTAGTCAGTCACGGCGCGGCTATTCGTCTTATAATCTGCGCGGCTCTGGATATTAGCATCCGCAAAATGTGGGCGATAGGTCAATACAATATGGCTTTGAATATTCTGACTTTCGAGGAGGGTATGTTTTCCGTTGAGCTTCTTAACAATACTATGCACCTTTATAACTTCTAAAGTTCATTGCTGTAATATTTCCATGCTGTATTTATCTTTGCGGTCGGTCGCCGTTTGATACCATTCGAGCGCGCGGGAAGAACACTTTAAATTCAAGAAAATTTCGCCAAGCTCGCTGATAGATTCATTATCGCCGAGATTAAAAGCGTCAAGATAATCATTAATCGCCGCGTAAATATTTTGCGGCGTGCCAAAGCCATTTTGATTCATGAAAGCTAGATATTTAATGGCTTCGACATTACCTGTTGCCGCTGCCCGCGAAAAATTCTTGAAGGCGTTTTCGTATTTTCTGTTATTGAATGCCGCCTTGCCCGAAGTGAAATCGATATTTGAAGTCGAGCTATTATGCGGGCTTTTAACTTCGGCTGGCAAAAATCTTTCTGCTGATAAATCGTTTTGGGCGTCATTGTTCAAAGGCAAATTGATTAAGCGATTTTTTCTTTCGAGCATTTCAGCTAATAAGTTGTCCGGAGAATTTTCGTTATCGGGAACTTGCCGGCTTTGCTCAGGATAAATCAAACGCCACGTTTCATAAAAATTCTTTAGGGCGCGACTCATTTCGCTCATAACAGCAAAATCTTGATTCAGGAATTCAATCTGGTTATAAATTTCTTCTGTATGTTTGCGAAAGATATTCAAAGTAAATTCGCGTTGAGTCCGGCAAATTTCCGATACCTGCGCGAAATATTCAAGCGTTGCGGCGAAAAGTTTTTGTCGCAAATTTTTTTCGAGCGCGTCTATTTCATTTCGGGTCGTTTTATCTAAATGCCGGCGCAATTCCCTACGAAAAGTTCCTGCAAGGTAAAAACGCTTAATTAACTGTTCGCGATTAGTTTTGTAGAAAGTCCAATCGTTTTGGGCTTCTTTCGTGCAAATAATTCGCGTGCAATGCTTAACGAGTTCCGACAGATTATCGCTAGAAAAAGTTTCAGATAGTCCGGCGTTGAAGGGCAGAAAGTCAAAAGATTTCAGCTTAGGCAATTTTATATCTGAACGCGGCGCAGTGGAAAAATTTCCCGTCGTCGAATGGACAAAATCAATAAAGCCTTGCGCTTGCGTTCTATGCTCGTCGATAATATTTTTCGTCAGCGAGATTAATTTTCTAAGCTGCTCGTCGTATTCGTTTTGCAATCGCTCTTCCATAGCGGCAACCAAATTTTTAAGCTCTGCAGAAAATTTTTCTTGATATAAGGCAGGAAGTTTTTCCGCGCAAAATTCCTCGCTTGTCGTCAGCTCGTCGAAAACTTCGCAAATAACTGCCATAATCGCCCGAAGGAAATTATTTATCGCGTTGTTCAAATCGTAAAGCAGAGCTTTGGCGGTCGCGCTTCCGCTTACAATTTTTTCGTGCAGTGCGATTAGTTCAATTTTCTCGCGAAGGAATTCTGCTTGACGAGCGGCGGCGGAAAGCTTTTTTATTTGACTTAGCCGAATATTTTTCAAAGCGTCGTCGTTGATAAAGGCAATGGCGCGTTCAATTTGGCGTAATAAATTTTCCGTCGTTGACGGATTTTTTTTAAGCAAACGGAGAAGATAATTTTCAAGGTACGTTATGCCCGTCTTTTGCAAAAGTGCTTTGCGTGAAGGATTAGGCAATGCCCTAAAAATTTTTTCAAGAGACATTAGCGTTAAAAATCTTTCGCGCCCTGCCAGTCCGATTAAATCCGTTAAGCTGTCGACTGTAAACAATTCGTCATTGCTTGCTAAGAGCGGAATAAAAATTTCTGGTGCGTCTAAGAAAAAGATTGGTGCGCCGTTAAAGCCTTTCGCGTCCAAAATTTTGGCGAAGTCGGAGAAAATTTGCGGAATATTTATTGCCGCTTCTTGTTCGCGCAGTGCGGGACGAATAACCACGAAAATAATTTTGTCTTTATTCGGCGAGTCGGCGACCGTTTGCAAGAAATTTTCCGTTTGTGCAAAGTCATTATCCAAAGCATTTGCCGCAAAAACGCAAGCATTATAATTCGGCAAATTTTCAGCGGCTACGGCTTCCGAGAAATGTTTTGCCTCGAAATTCAGCCATGCAAAAGTTTTCGATAAAAGTTCCTTCTGTTCGCCTGTAACAATAAGTTTTATTGGCGAATTAGAACTTTGCAAATATTCTTCGAGACTATTTGCCGCCGTTAGGAATTCTTCGACCAGTGAAATATTTTCGGGTAAGTGCAACTCATCTTTTCTGTCGTGCAAAGTTTTTATGCCGTCGAGTTCGCCGAGAAGGTTTTCAGCATTGTCGATTAGTTTCCGTTCTGCCGCTAACGTCAAAAATTCTTCTTCCGCGCAGATTTCAAGGGGCACTTGCAAAATTGAACATTGTCTTCTAATCGCGTCCGCTACGCTAGAAAAATCATCTGGCACGATTAAGAAATTTTTTCCTTTCGGCATAAAGTTTTCGTCGTAGGAAATATTTTCCAAAGCGTCCGACAAAGTTTCGACCGTGAATTCTCCCGCCGCTGAAATTAACTTCGCCGGACAGGGAAATTCGATTTCGCAAGCAAAACGAATTGAAATTTCTTCGTCGAAATTCCCTTGTGTGTCGGGCAACAGATAAATTTTTTCTGGATTGGCGTTAATGTAGGCAAGAATTTCGGATTTGCCTTCGCGCCAAAATTCTTCGGGAACGGCGACGCATTTTTTCCCGCTCCATTGCAAAAGATTCATGCTACTTACTCCAACTTGTCGACGACTTTGCGAATGGTCTCGACAATGTTTTTCTTCGTTTGATTCTCAAGATTTCTCTGGTCAAGCCCTCTGAATTCGTCCTCTTTAATTTTGCGAATGTTATCCATTATCCACTTGTCGAAAAGTTCGGCACCTTCGGGCGTTTCCTCGTCCTTGCGGATTATATTAATATTCTTCGTCATAACGGAAACAAAAGCACGTTCAAGCCCGATTGCGTAGATAATAGCCTCAAGGGTAAAATTCCGAAGAATTTCTATATCTTCATTCAATAATTTTAACATTTTTTCTTCGGTTGAAATTTCCATTTGGCGGCTTAACTCGTGCATTTTGCGCAATTTCTCAATAGTCACATCGCCAGAAAAATCAGATTTGCTCTTTGAGTAAGTGTCGATTGTGTCGCTCAAGCGGTTAATGCGCTCATCTCTGGTCAGGCTTTGCCAATCGTTTCTGTAAAAAGTTCCTTGAAGTTTATTCTGCAATTCTTTGGGGATTTCGTTCGCTTTAATGCCGGCTCGCAAAAGCATTTTCGCCCATTTGCCGAAGGGCAATACTTCAACTGCAAAAGAAAGACCCGCGCATATGGCATCTTTATTGGCTTTGAAGAAATTTTCCAACCTGCTTTTAATTTCCATGCTCGCCGAAACATTGTCGTGCAGAAAAATTTTCGTGAAAAAATCAGTGTAGCGGTCTTCGCCGTCGCTGTGAACTGCGTTAGGAGAATTTTCGTAGCTTTCGTAATAGATTGCAAGCGAACGAAATTCTGGAAAAGATTCTGCAACTTGCTGAAAGCGTTCCGAAGAGCCAAACGGTCTAGAAATTAAAACTTCCAAAAGCCTCGAAGTAAATCTTTCTACAAGGGAATTGAATCGACATTTTTCGGCGTTTTTTATCCACAACGAATTGAACAATTCTTTAACACTTGCGGTTAATTCTTCTTTGTAAGGCGAGTTTGTAGGCATTCCCATAACCTCAAGGAATTTTGCAATGATTTCGCTATAAATTTCTTGTTCTTCTTTTTCTGTTGCCTCTGCTGTTTTCTCAATTAAATTGCGCAAAAATTCCTGTTGCAAAGCTTCGCGAAATAGTGCGTCTATTCTGGTAAGTTGCAAAGGTCCGCGCCCCTCAATATTTCCGCTACGCTCGATTTTTGCAAGCAATTCGGAGTTTGCGTCTTGAGTAGGAAAAAACTTTTCGATATTTTCGCGAATCATATTGCTAAAAGGTTCTTTATCTTCTATTCGGTTGTTGTGCTCCTTAGCAATGCCATAAGCGGCAATCTTAAATTCCTTTAGATTACGGAGAGTTTTTAAATAATATTCGCCGCCGGTCTCAATCGGTTGCCATTTCGCGGACTCGTATTTTTTCAAAATATCGTCCAAAAATTTTCTAGCGTCGGCGATTGTATTTTCTGCGCGGCGTTTGAGAACTTCAAAGCGGTCGTTGTTGTAATAATCCTTCATGCTCTCCCAAAGTTCGTCAATACCGTAAGGCATATTCCATTCGTCCATTTTGTCCCGCGACGCCGTCGAACCTTTAAGCAACTCATCGCTTGATTCAATGCCGAGACTTTCAAGATAAGCTTTCGCCGCGCCGAAGAAAATATGATGTTCCTTTGCAATGCGATTTTCCACAGATTCCTTTCTTAGGACTGCGGCATTTCTTTTAGCAATTTCGGAATTAGTAGCGCGGTCAATCTGATTGCCAAAGATAAACGCCTTATCGCTAAGCGGAATATTTTCTTCATCGCGTCCGCTGCGCAATATGCCAAGTTGCGAGCGGTCTAAATTGGGATTTACTCCAACATTCGTCACTAAAATTATCGCGTCGGCTTCGCGGAGCATTTCTAAAGTCTGTTTTTCGTGCAATTCGGTTGGCGAATTAAAGCCGGGCACGTCGTAAAGAACAATATCTTTCATTTCGCCCAGATTCGCTGATTCGATAATGACTTTTTCGACTGCGTAAGGATGAGCCGAACGTATCGCCGAGCCGTCAGCATTTTTCCCGATTATACCGGTTATAAATATTTTGAAGTCTTCACCTTCGAGTTCGTCGCCGAAAAATTCGTTAGGCTTCTGACCGAGCAAGCCGCGAATTATATTCCTATCCTTCAACATAGTTTTAATATCTTCGGCGGTTCTGGTGTTATGCTTTTCGTACAGGTCGGGATTTTTATCGGCAATAGTTTCCCACCACCTATTGAAGGCAGTCAAGTCCATTGTATCGAAGTCGACCGCCTGCGGATATTTAAGAATATTTTTCAGCGTATCGGCAAAATTATTTTTGAATTGCTCCTTACTGTAGAAGAAAATTTTCCCGCAATCTTCGTTACCCGCGCAAATTTTCGTAGTGGTATAAGTGCAGCGTTCTGTATATTCGGGCAGAATATTTCTTTTCAAAAGGGCGTTGCCGAGCGTACTTTTTCCAGCCTTTTCCAAGCCGACGACCGCCACTGTAAATTCCCGCGTGCGCAACTTAGTCAAAACTTTCTGATTGCGTTTCCTCAAGCGTTCCAATTCATTGCGCTCATTGCCGAAGGGAATAACCATGCCGTTAGGGTCTTTGGACGTAATCTCCTCAAAAATTCTGTCGGTTTCGTCCAATTTCGTAATGAATTTTTGTTGCTCCTCGTTAAAGCTGTCCAAGCAGATTGCCTCCTTGTTAAGTACTATGTTTTTTCCTCAATTCTACCCATGCCGCAGCAATATCTCCGGAAGTTGCCGAATTTTTTTGTGAGCGGGCGTCTCAAATTTTCCTTGCTTAGGAGGAATTTTCGTCGAAGGTTTTGTTTTGCCCGACGAAGGATAAGGCTTGTCGAGTGTACTGACTAAAAATCTTTGTCCTTGCACGGTAGTGACGCGAATTATACTATCGAAGGAAATTTTCAATTTAACTTTAAGTTGCCGCGCTGTAAGCTCAAAAAATTTTTCTATGTCTTCGCCCGTCCAAGTTGTCGGCGATATCGTTTGAACGCCGGCGGCTTTACCTGTGGAGAAAAATTTTTCCACGTTAAAACCTTCGCGCCAAATAACGCAAATATCTGTTGAATCTTCGGAGGTATGACCGGTTTCTTGTTCCTACTGCCGCCAATAGTCCGCGACGTTTGCGGCGTTCAAGTTATAAGTTTCGCCGCCGTGCAATTTCAAGATGATAAAATTTTCAGCCTCAAAAGAATAGGTCTTAACAATTTGTTCGTCGAGGCATTCGATTAGATATTTGTAAATCGGCAAAGTATTCACCTGCCTTTGATTTTATTTTGGAGAAATTTTTGATGAAGTTCGGCTTTCTTCTTTGCGAACAAAGATTTTCTTTCAGCTAAAGTTTTTTCTAACATAACTTGTTCAGCTATGAGTTGACGAAAAGTTTCCGATTGTTGCGCGATAATTTTCCTGCCTTCTTCCGGCAATACGTCGGGAAAAGAAATTGTTTCCAAAGTCGTATTCGTTGGCGTTTTGATTGCGGAAATTTCGCGGTCAATATTTCGCCGCTCCTGCCCGATTTCCTGAATTCTTTTTTTTATTTCGCCTTCGATGCTATCAACTTTCCCAGTGAATTCTTCTGCCAGCTCGCAGGATTTTCTTTCGATAAATTTCATTGAAAAAATTTGCCGCCGAATTTCTTCAAACTTATTGCCGTTCATGTTGTCGCCTCAGCTTTTGGCGTAGCTTTGAATCCAACGTCATTGAGAATTTTTTCAGCATCTTTGGGAAGGTCGCCGCTTTGTTTTGCCTGCTGAATTTCCGCGCCGTATTCCTCTTGCAATTCGTCTTTGTAAATTGACACCAAAATTTTATCGTCATTGGAAGCTTTGCGCATTTCATTAAGTCGCGTGAGTAAATCCTGTTCGCTTTTCTCTGGGAAATAAAGTTTCATTGCGTCGAGAAGCGCGGCGGTTATGCGCTCCAATTCGCCGGCGGGCAATGTCCCTTTCAAATATTCGCTAATGCTCAAATTTTTATAGCCCAATTCGTCAAACGCCCGAATAAATGCTTGCACTTCCTTAATTTCCATTGCACTGCGACCAATTTCAATCAGCGACGTTTTCGGAATATGCATGTTCAATTTCTCTTCGATTGCGCGAACTTCCGCCTGCATACCCAACACGGAATATGCGCCGAAATTTTCTTTAATCCGCGCCGCGTCAATTTCTTCAGCAGGAATTTGTTCCTTCAAATAGGCGTAGTACTCCTTAAAAGATTTAAATTCGTCGCGGCGTTTCCAATCTTCGTGCTTGTCAGCCTCTTCCAGTCGATAGCCGATTTCCTCCGGACGCTCATTTTTTTCTACGACTTCGCTTTCTTCAGCAATCTTTGAAATGACTTTGACTATCACTTTGACGAGCAAATCAACGATTATGGGACCGAGTATCGGACCGAGCGGTCCCGTCATAATTCCGCTTATGCCTTTCAGAAGACCAAATGCCTTTCCCGCAATTCCGCTCAAAAAGCTCGGAATAACTTTGCTTGCCAAATTTCCAATCGTGCTAATCGCGCCGCTCACAAACGACGAAACGCCGCTTGCAATTCTGCCGATACCGCTTGCAACGCCGCTAAAAAAACTTCCAACGGAACCCCAAAAGCCCATGTTAATTTCCCCCTAAACTTTTAAGCGCAAACCGCCCATAATCTCGCGCTGAATTCTCAAAATTGCCAAATCCAATTCGTCATCATCAGCCGATAAAATTTCCTTGATAACGTCGCAAAACTTCGCGAAAATGTTTTCGTCGTACGGCTCGTACAAATTGCAGAAAAGCCATGTCTGCCAAACGTCGCGCCCAACAAATTTTTCGACGTGATTTATTTCGCGCCGGAAAGTTTTCAAAGCCTCATCTGAAGTTTCTTCGCCGAATAAGCGACGATATTTTTTCTTGAGGGAATAGCCGCCGCGCATAATCCAAAGATATTGGCGAACAATTTCCTGCGAAATTTCTTCCGGATAATGTTCAATGCCGCGCAGGACACCGCTCGCAATAACTTTCGGTTCAGCATAATAATTTTCGGCAATGTCGCGAATTTCTTCCGGCTCAATCTCGCGCTGCGCCGTCGTAGAAACTTCCTGCTTTATTTTGACTTGCATAGCTTTAGCTTGTCCCTGCGAAAAAATAATCGCTCTGCCGGTCGGGAGTTTGGACAAAAAAGTTTTCTGCTCGTCGGAAAGGGCAATCGTATCGCCGATAGCGTCTTTGTCGATTGTGTCAGCGATTTTGTGTAAATAACAAACCGCCTAAAAACGCCAACTTTTGATGAGTTGGTGAAAGGTAAAATCCGTGGTC
>AUXO014175042.1_pt1 | contig 13568 bp, 28 predicted proteins | sample 768731 | NCBI WGS metagenome assembly AUXO01 (sample SAMN02715735, study PRJNA202380) | gut metagenome | biome: sheep rumen | host: Ovis aries | place: New Zealand: Palmerston North
GGACAGCCACAACAGCCTGTCTATATGCCTCCGCAGCCGCAGACGTACAACCCTCCCCGCCAGTAACACCAAACACCTAAAGCGAACATGAAAATCAAGATACAGAAACTCGACGCAAACGCCAGCATCCCACAGAGGGCTACAGACAAGGCGGCAGGGTACGACCTTCGTACACCCCGCGACTTCCATGTCATGCGTGGTCGTCAGATTATCCCGCTCGGCTTTGCCATGCAGTTACCCGACTGGCACAAGGCGGTAGTTGACCCTCGGAGCGGTTTTTCCTCCAAAGGCATGGAAGGCTACCTGTCGGCTGTCAAAGGTGAGGACGGAGTGACGAAATTCGACGACAAGCGACGCTTCGACTGCGACGTTATCCACGGCCTCATCGACTGCGATTACCGTGGCCAATGCGGTGTCATATTAAACAACCAAGATGTTGAGTTTTGGCTTCCCGCTGGCACTCGTATCGCCCAAATGGTTATCACCAAGTACGAGGACGCGGAGTTCGAGGAGGCTGACCAACTCGACGAGACAGAGCGTGGCAACGGCGGCTTCGGCCATACTGGTGCTGCATAACCCATTAAAACGAATTACTATGGCAGAAAAATCATATCAACAAGCAACTGACTTCGAGAGACTTTGTAAGGGTTTCTTGGAGGACAAGACCCTCACGCCGACGCTGGCAAAGTCTCGTCACGGCGTGGATAACTTCGGCGAGGCCATTCAGAAGATGCTCGACCGTGGCTACAAGTTCAAGAAAGAACAAAGAAACGGCGAAAACGTCTATACTATGGTGGGACACAGCGAGGAAGGTACTTGCTTCCGTTGCAGCGGACGCTTCGATTGTCCGTCGTACAAACGGCAGGAGTTCAAGCCTTGCATCTTCTACAGAGAATAGGAGGGCGTATGTTCAAGAAAGAGCCATCTGAATTACTCAAGGCTTTCAATGAAGCGGTCGATGCCTACACTACTACGCTTTGTAGCAAGTGGGGTATCGACCCTCATTATACCTCTTGGGCTGGCGACGACAGGAGCGGCGTATTCTGCATCGAGGACGGAGTAAATCTAAACCTCGGCGAGGTCATTCTGTGCGTCGAACTCAACCTCGATTACCGCTCCGTCTGCGAATGGCAGGAGTACAACATCAAGGCTCACCACTTCAATTTCAACTACATCAAACTCGAAGCGTGGTTTATGGGCGCACCCCGCGTACCCGAAAGCACATTCAAACGCCTCGAAAAGATGGAGAAGGCTGTCTATGATTTGGCAGACGAGGAGAAAAACAGAGTGGCGAGAGAAACCAAAGAATACGAAAAGAATAAAGCAGAAAAGAAATGAGTACACCTTGGTCACAGGTAGAATACCAGATTATCATCAAAACAAAGGGCAACCGCACCTCCCTTAACTTCCGCTGTATGGGACGCGCCCTGTATCTCAACGGTATGTCATACGACGAGATACGCCTTGTCGAAAGCGAATTGTCCCGCTGGAGCAGGAAGATGAAGCGGGTGAAGCGCGGTGCTTTCATCCGTAATAACAGAGACAAATGGTGGTTTATCTTCTTTAAGCCATTCATCAACAACAAACGTAAGAAAAACAACAAATAACATGAATAAGATTTTATTTTTCGACCTCGAAACAACAGGTACTAACCCCGCCAAACACGGCATCCATCAGATAAGCGGAAGAGTCGTTATCGACGGCGTTGTCAAGGAGGAGTTCAACATCCACGTCCAGCCCAACCCACAGGCTATCATCGAGGACGAAGCCCTACAGGTGGCAGGGGTGACGAGAGAGGAAATCGCAACCTATGTGCCGTTCAACGTCGGCTACAGGCAGTTCGTCAGCATCATCGAGAAATACGTTGACCGCTACGACAAGAGCGACAAGTTCTTCCTCGCTGGCTACAATGTGGCCGCTTTCGACGCTCCGTTCCTCCGTGGTTTCTTCCTCCAAAACGGCGACAAATTCTTTGGCTCGTATTTTTGGAGTTCGACCATCGACGTTATGGTTTTGGCCATCTACGCCCTCATGGACGAGCGCGCACAAATGGAGAACTTCAAGCAGGGTACGGTCGCCAAACAACTCGGCATTGTTGTGGACGACAGCAAGTTGCACGACGCTTTGTACGACATCGAGATATGTCACGAGATATACAAGGCTGTTGGCGAAAGGTTGATTGCCCGCAAGTGACAAAATATTCGTATCTTTGCAGCAGAAATTAACCACAAAAAGTAGAAAAATGATAGAAGAACAGATTAAACAGCAAACTCGTGTGCTTACTGAAATTAAGGACATTCTTAATAAGCAGTACGAGGGACAGGGGGCGTTGAAAGAATATGCAAAGCGTATCCTGTCGTTCACCGAAACACACCAACAGCAGACACAGGCTTTCATGGAGGCTCAAGTTGTCGGCATTAACCCGAAGAACGGCGGTCTTGTCGTTAAGAGTATCGAGGCAAAGCCGTATGACAACAACGGCGAAACTCATCAGTATTTGTCTGTTGTGGCAAAAGACGGCTCTCAATACATCCGTGTTCATGCGCTCGACGAGGACTTCTGCCTCGGCATCAAACTGGCCGAAGATGGCAAAGAAATGAAATGGCATGAGGCTATCGACTACTGCAAGGAACGCCAGCGCGACCTACTGACAAAACGTCAGTATCTCATCGTTGCTATCTTCCACGACGAAATCAACAAGATTCTTGAGGACTTGGGAGGCGACAAGTTGGGGTATGAGTGGTCTGTGTCGGAGTACAACGACTACCGCACTGCGTGGTATTACTACGGCGACTATGGTACATTGGTCGACAACAGCAAGTACAATAGTAACCAAGTTCGCCCCTCTCTCGCCCATTTTTCCAATCTTTAATCCTTTAATCTTCGCCTCGTTTTCTTCAAAAAAACGAGGCAGACCCCGACAAATCAAAGAATATGTTACGACACGACGTTTGCCATTGTAAGGGAGAACACGACGGAGTTGTGTGTCCCAAAAGAGAAGAGTGCCACAGGTACGCTCTACACGTCGAGGCGGTGAAACTCCACCTCACCATATACGCCGACTATTTCGACGCTGGGACGTGCGCCGACTTGGACTACGACTACTTTGTGCAAGCGGATAAGAAAGGAGGCTCACATGGTAAGTAGTATGTATCGTAGGCTTTTCGGACTGGCCGCAATAATGGCCGCAGCATCACAAAGTGAAGACACTTACTTCGACGAGAGTCCATACAATCCAATGAACACCCACGAGCCTCCGAAAGTGTCGGGCTTCACGGAGTGCAAAGGAAGAAAACATTTATCAAAAAAGAAACGTAAACAACTTAAAAAAAAATCAAAATGAAACTCAAAGACATTTTAAGAAACCGTTTGGTTATCGTAGGCATCTTTATCGGCCTCGCATTAGTCAACCTCGTATTCGCCACCGTCGCTTTCGTCAAGGGCGACACGATTACTGGTCTCGCCTTTGGCATATTCACCCTCAACCTCCTGTGCGGAGCGTTCAAGTACCTAAAGTGGGAAGAGGACATCCGCGAACTACACCATCACCTCGGCGAGGTTTACGATTTCGTCAACAAAGTATTCAATAAGGATGAGGGCAAAAAGCCACACGTTGAGGTTTGCAAGATTGGTATCTCCGAGGAAACGGCGCAGCGGTTGTCCGACTTATTTGAGGGTATCGCAAAGAACGCCGAGGAACAAAGAAAGCGCATGGAAGAACTGCACAAGGCACAGGGTGAACAGCCAGCAGCCGAAGCACCAGCAGCCTCACAGGACGCAGCCGACCACACGGACGCAGACCTCACACATGAAGAGGCGGTGAAAATGAACTTAATCGACAACGAAGCAGGAAGCGGCGATGGATGCTAAAGACTTTTACCAGCAATGCGCCATCGCAGCCATGCAGGGGATTATGGAGAACGGTAAGGTTGGTATTGTGGCCGACCTTACCCCTACCATCCTCGCCAAAAAGTCTTTCGACATAGCGGACGCGATGCTCAAGGAATACAAGGAAAACAGAGCCGACAACCACCGTAACGTATGCGGAAAAACACTCGCCGACGGTTGATTGGCCACCTCTCGTAAATTCTGTGTAATTTTGCACCGAAAAATAAAGTAGAAAATGGAAGAAAAGATAATACCCGATGAACTATTCCTGCACGCCGTGTACACAAAGGAAGAGAACGGCACTATCATAGGCCGCAGGGATATTCGCACAGAGCGTACATCCGACGACGACATACGGTACGTCAAGGACAACAATTCATTCATGGAGTTGTGGAAACAACTACCGCCCACCATCACCGTGGACGAGAAGCGTTACCACCTCGGCATAGAGAAGGAAGATTGTTCTGTGTTTTACAAACTTGAAACAGACGACAGCCTGTGCAACGACCTCTATCTTGAAACCTTCTTTGGTTCTGTCTCAAACTACGACATAATTACTCCGATGCAGAAAATGTTGGAGTTTGTGAAAGAATACGAACTTAACAAATAGAAAAATGACACCTTTCGCAGAAGAAAAAGAATACAGGTTAAGTGCAACCGTTGGTACAGAGTTTGTTTACGTACAACAGCAAACATACACTATATGCGAATGCACTCATGCAACAAATAAGAGAATTGAGGTCGGTGGCTATGTGTTTAATAGGGAAAGCGGTAGAATTGTTGGTCGCAATAGTGATTGGTTTACACCAAGTATTTACAAGCCAACAGATGAGTTGAGGGAGAAGTGCAAGCGCATCGCACTTGTTAGAGGGACAAAACATCGCTTGGAGGAAATGGTTAAATATCTCCCCGATGCAACAAACGAAGAACTCTCGCATCTGTACGAGGAGTTGCTTGCAACGAAAGACAAAATATTCGCAAGGAAACAAAACAGATAAGTCATGGCAAGGGTAGAAAAACAATTCCACAACATTCAGTGCGATTGTTGCGGTGAGATAGCGTCAGAAGATTGGTGTTGCAACGATGATGATGCCGTCACTATGGCGGACGACAGCGGGTACATTACCCTCGGAAACCGCGACTATTGCCCGAACTGCGTCACCATCGACGACGACAACAACTACGTCACCAAAGATGGTAGGAAATACAGCGGAGAGACCCACGAGGAAATAGACAATAGCGAAAATTTCGTTTTTGAGGCCATAAAAAAGGTGTGCCGTACTGATATGCCACTCAAGTTTGCGGAAAGCAATACGACGTGCTTTAACGTGGCACAGGAGGCTGTTCGCATGTCTATAAAAGCAAGGGAGTGTAACAATGAAAGTTTGTGAATTTGAAAACCTCAAAAAAGAAATAGAGCGTAAAATTGCCGAAAAGAATGGTGAGTTACGCTTAGATAACTTCGAGTTCATTGTAAACAGGCGGTATCGTTTCTTCGGAAGAGACGTTCTTGGTTACGATTCTGTGTTGTTTCTACAAAAGATGAGTACACATAACTACATCGCCATTTATTGCCAAAGCATAAATGGAAGTATTATACAGTACACGGCTGTTATCCAAAGTTTCTACGTCAATGACACTAAAGACCTTGTAGATATGCGTAGAGAATTGGTCAAGAATACCAACATATCAGATATGGAAATAGAAAACGCTTTAATAAACCTGTAGTATGGAAACACCGTTATTCAGAGGCGTAAGATGCTCCGACCATAAGTTGGTGTACGGAAACTACGTCAAGTCAGACAAATCGTGGAGTGGAAAGCAGTACCATCGAGACTGGATTGTCGGCAACGCACAGACAAACGGAGGTTGGTTTGCCCTCATGGGTAAGTGGGCGGTAGTCGATGGCACGGTGCAGCAATACAGCGGGAAACGAGACAAGAACGATGTGCCGATATTCGGAGGCGACATCCTACTCATCTTGGAGAGTGACCAGCGATTAGTAGTCCAATATAACGACGACAAAGCCTGTTTCGCTGTCGCGAGTAGTAGTGGATGGGGTATGATTACGGAAATACCATTGCACGCCCTCACGAATGATATTGTCGTTATAGGCAATATCTACGAAGATAAAGAGTACATTAAAGCACTCGAAAAGAAAAACGCGGAACACCGCAGAATGTGGAGGAAAGTAAAATGAACAAGTTTGATGAGGCTGTCAACGACCTGTCAACAATGGAGGCTTGGGATAAGGCCGACGCGGAGAAATTTGTCGATTTAGTCACGAGATACCTCGACGCGAGAGGTTACTTTATGGGCGATTTTAACATCCACAACCTACCTGTGCCGAAGGACTTTGTTAAGTATTCGGAGCGCGGTTTTGGTACTTGGATAATGGACTTTGCGCAGCAGTATAACATGGAACACGGTGTTGAATACAAAGTAGAAGAAATAAACAGCCATGAGTAAAGAAATCAAGATAACACTATACTCCCCGAAGGAGTTATGGAAAATGTTTTGCAATCGAGTGTTTTGGCCTCGAAACAAGAAATGCACGGAGTGGTGCGAATACTACGATGGAGTGCTTGACCACCGTATCTATGAAATACTACAACAGGCGGTTAAAGATGGTATGATAACAGACGACGCAGCAGAGAATCTTGAAATTAAACTCAAGGAGGCCAATGCTGCCACTGCGGAACTAACAGCAGAACTAATGTCAAAACCTTACTGATTATGGCAACATTTGAATGTACGAGGTCTGCGCGGTGCGAGGACTGCTTGCTTCGAGACAAGGAACTGCACGGCAAAGTGTACTGGCACTACTGCGTGAAAGACCCACGAAACCCAAAGCGTATAAAACTCAAAGACAGCATTTGCAACTCATTTATTTGGGACATGACAAAGATGAAGAAAATCGAAATACCAGAAGAGGACTTTTCCTTCCTCAAAGACCTACAGAACGAACTCCTCAATCAAGATACCGACGGACAGGCCGACCCCCGCTTTTGGAGCATACTCGAAACAAAAGAAGAGCCAGCACCCGAAGGCGTAGGAACTCCAGTAATATACATGGGCGACGGAGGCACTATGACCTTGGAAGAGGTTATCAAGTACATCGAGGACGATTACCTACCCAACGAAGAGCAGGAGTGCAAGGATATTTGGGAGGACTTGGATAAAAACAATATGGACGAGGTTGTCAACTTCATGCACGATATGTTCGACTGGAAAGACACCCGCGTCGTATATCTCGACACACAACAGAGGGTAACAGAACAGACAGGGTGTTTTATCACCAAGAGAGCGTGCAAGCAGCACATTGAGAACAACCGATACCACTACAGCCGCCCGCAGACATACGCTATGACAGCGTGGCGTAACCCCGAATTTGAAAGGCTCATCGAAATTCTGAAACGGCTTAACTTGAATTGATTGTCACGCTTCGATGTATTATTAGTAACTTTGCATCAAAATTCAACAATATGTTTGGGTCATACATTCTTAAAAAACTCTATGAAATTTGGGGAATACCCGAAGGAATGGGTATCTACAACAACGAAACAGGTGAGTTTGATACAAGCGAAAGTACGCGCGAATACTACGCGAAACAACTCGACGAAGCCATCAACGCCACAGGGAAAAGCCACGAGTGGATAGAAGAACATATCATAGAGGCAGCGGAGGCGAGAGGAGGAGAATACGACGATGCTCTTGAAAACGTGTGGTACGAGGACGAGGCTCTTGACAATCTACTGAAATTGGTTGTCGAGATAGGAGATAGTATTGAAGGATAAATTTATATAATATGGTTAAAACAAAAGACATAAAAGGTCTTGAAGCAATATACATCCACAACAAATTACTTTATGGCGACAGCACGCCTACAGGTGATTTAATAAAAGCAAAGGAAGCGTTTTCCGTATGCGTACAAAGGGCAGATGATGATGATGTTTGCTACCTTCAAGATGATGCTGTTAGACACGCAGTGTTAAGATTGTTGGTAGGCATCAACTCTGACTTGTTTCTGCAAGGCGTTAGGTCAAGCATAGACACAAAAACAACCGTAGAGAATCTTATCAATGAAATTAAAGAAAAGGCATGGAAATACAGAAAATAATGGTTGGCCAATGGCCAGAAATGACATTCGCTGTAAGAGAGATAAACCCCAAATACGGCTATTGCAAGAGCATCAAGTATGTACAGATAGAGCATAAACAAGGCTTGAATGAGTACAATGAGTGGATAACAAAAGAGTGGACTTATGTGTACGAGGTGCGCTGCATAGACCAAAAAACAAAGACAGAAATAGTAATCAATATCGAGCCGCACACTCCGTCGCTGGTCGTAATTTGGGAGTAACATTGAAGGATAAACTTTAAGGGCGAATGATATGTTACCAAGAAGAAGATTCGGAAAGAAGAAGATACACAGGATGGAGAATATACTTCATCATCGTGTGAAATTGTGGAGAGATAACCTTGAATGTAAACGTATCATAAGGCTGGATAATAGTAATATACAGAACACGCAACAATATATCCTATCAGCATTTCACAATGGAGTGTTAGACAGGATGTTTGTAATAAACAAATTATGTAAACAATGGAAAGTAACTTGTTTTTCAAAAGAAAAGGAGATACAGATTTCCGTCCGCTCGAAATAGACCCACAAAAGCGTAGCCTGTTTGCGTCAGACAGGCCGCTTGGTTTGCCTATACACGATGTGGGAGTGACCCCGCTATATGCGAAAGAGAATGTAGGGGGCAGAACACATCACCTACGAAACAATGGATTCACCTGTGAATTTACCATATTTGACAACGAAGAACTTGTTAAGTTTTTTGCTGCCACCGTCAAAGAGCAGTTGGAGGCTTTTCGTAACAGGGTAAACTTAATGAGCGAGTTGATTATCCGAAAGTCCGATAACCCTATTCGAGGTACTATCACGAGGCGCAAGTTGAGAAAATGGCACTACAAAGGACAGGTATTTATTCGGGACACGGAAGGCTACCATGTATTCGTCGGCATAAGACAAGGTGACGACATCATTCTGTGCGACGGAACAAGAAAGAATTTTAACGAGTTCAAAAATAGTCTGTATTATGGCAGAATCAAACATAATTAAGTCAGTTCGGTTTGACTATTACTACAATATGAAATATACGCACACAATATACGGAAAGACGGTGCGTATAGCAATGCTTATTGGAGTAAAGCCAACAAAACGCTTTCAGAAACGCCTACATAATGTCAACCACAATGGCGACCCTAAATTCATTAAATGGAAGGCAAACAAACTCTTCAAACGCCTACTTAAATATGCCAACAAAAGGATGTACGGCACCGCGTTTGTATCAAAGGTGGATATACGCCAGTTCTATATGAGAGGCGTAGGGTTACTCCCTCCCGAACAGTTACCACCACAGAAACATTACAAAATAGACACAAATATATGAGATTAAGAAAAATAAGGATAGTGGCCGATAGTTGCCCGAAGAAAAGAAAGAACTGCGATACCTGTCCGCTATCCAACGGAACAGAGAACGGTAAAGTGTATTGCCATTACGGTGACAAAAACTGGATAAAGAAATGATTAAAGTATATCAAAGAATAAACCACCCAAGAAAAGGTGACTGCTTCAAGTGAGTAATATGCTCACTACTTGAACTTGACTATGATTCCGTACCCAATTTTATAGAACTTGAGGGAGAGGGTACATGGTGGACTGCCGCACAAGCGGTATTCGCAGAACACGGATATTCCATCGGCGACAAGTATCTGTATAACCCCCGCGTGGTGTTCCTCGAAAATCCTACCGTAAACCTACACGAGAACGTGTGGCCTGTAGAGAGCGAGACGCTTGGTAGTCTGACAGACGACGACGGCATAGACGGCCTGTTTATGGCCTCAGTTTACTCCCCAAAGTACACGACACCCGACGAGCATCCCGCCAGCCATCTACATTGTGTTATATGCGACAAAGACTTCAATATTGTGTTCGACCCACAAAAAGAGTACGAAAATGTGGTAAATTATCCGTACTCAAGACTTATAGAATACAACGGAATTAGAGGCATTGAAACCATCCGAAAAATAAAATAATTTGCCATATCAAAAAATATTCGTATCTTTGCACCGCAATTTAATATCAACCCTTAATACATAAAGTTATGAACGTATCGTTTATTGATGTTCTGAATCAGTTGAAGTACGTTATCCCATCGATGATGGCCGCAGAAGCCCTGCTGACATCCACAATCAAGGGTATCTTCAACATTACGTCGAATCTGGCCAACACCATCCTCTCGTGGGTCATCTCCCTCGCGACGGCCTTCCTGTTCGTTCTTTGTAACGGACTTGACTTTGGCCTCGGTGGATGGAACTACGCCGTTGCAGCCGTCGGCGGTCTCATCGTCGCCATCTGTGTGAACAAGATTTACACATGGGACGTTATAAAGCAGTTCCTCGACGCGCTTTCCGCCCTGTTTGGAGGCGCGGACTACAAGGAAGCACGCAAGGCCGCAAAGAAGAAAGAACTGGAGGAGAAGGTCAAGAAACTGGCCAGCATGTAGCCTCACAGCGACGTTTAAGGATGGAGAGGGTGAGAGCGATTTCACCCTCTCTTGTTTTGATTGGTATTAAACGGCAAAAAGGTTGTACTTTTGCAACCGAATAAAACGGTAAAATATGACAGAAGCACAACTTAAAGACGGTATGTTTGTCTCTTGGGAGGAATGGGGACACACCGCAACAGCACTCATAACATCCGCCGACACTGGCTGGTTTGATGCTGCTATAAACCTATGGCGAGACGGCCAAATGGGAGAGATAGACGCAGACGGCTACCCAAGCAGGGTGTGGTGGGGTGACTACATTGATGGGAACGACGAAGGAACCCTGCGCCCAGCCAACAAGAAAGAGGTGCAAAAGTACATGAAGATGGTTGGCTTCAATGTGAATGGACGTGAAAATATATTTGATGCACTATTGTACAACTATATTGATGGTTGCTATTATGGTGTAAATATGAAAAACAGCATCATTAACGACAAAAAAGAAGATTGATATGTCTGATATTGTTAAGGTAAACACGGATGTCGCCACAAGTGACAAGCATACGCCTCAAGTTGGCGACTATTATATGTACAATTCTCATGGCTACGAATGTATCGTAAGACTTGATTCGTTTGACGGAGAAAGATTCTCTTGTTCCATTATGCAGAAGGATGGTAGTTTCGTGCATGACAAGGACAACTGGCACTCATTCGAGACGGAGAAGGCATTGAACGAAGGTTTTACATACCTCCATAATTTCAATAGTGACGCAGCACTCGCAGATAAACTCTTGAGCGGCGAGTTTGATTTCGGGGAAGTGGAAGATGCAGACACAACCGCATTGACAACGACTAATAGTGCAGCCTCCCTCATTTCGATGCAGCAACGGTACGAATTGATGGCGCAGAGGATGGAGCGTGTATCGAAAATCGCAGAAGCAAAAGCCCGTGCAGTTAAGAATAGTCTCGAAGCGAAATGCAGGTCAATGAAAGAGTATTGTGACGGCATAAGGAAACAGATAGGCAGAATACAGGAGGCATTATCGCTCATTGACTTGTACACAGGAAAAACCATAGAGATAACAACACTGAAAGAGGGTGCGATAGCGGATGAGGCGGAAAAGTTCCATATAAGACAGGCTTTGCTTTATATGGACGAGGAGTGTAAGATTGCGGACGACAACGGAATAGATGCAAACGACATTCCTGCGTTTGTCAAATGGCTCATAAGTGACCAGCGGCACATCGACCAAGTTATACCCGAAAAGAAAGCCGTAATTGCAATAAAGCCGAGACGTGCGCCAGCGAAAGACTATGGCGACAACAATTACAACAGAATTATTGAACAATGGAATAAGTACACATACTTCCTGTTCCGTAACGGCGACAACCTGTATTCTGTCGATAGTGAAGATTTCCAAGTGTACGACAGACTTATTCCGTCTCAAAAAGACCTCGAAAGGTTGCAGGACAAAATCAAAGAGGCGAATGAATGGCACAAGGACACAAAGGATATATACGAGCGTTTTAACCTACGCTTCTACCGCTTCATAATGTTTCTGCAAGGTGTCATAAATAGCACGGATATTCTCAAGCCTCTACCCCATGCAATAAACATGATGGACGAGGAGAGTTACAAAGATGTTGTTGAGGTTGTGTATGATGATGAAAACTTACTCGGCGATGGTAGGCCGTCGTTCAATGAGTGGGTGAAGAAAATCAACGAAGGTGTGTCTGTCGGCTCTCGTATTATATACGTCCCGAAACTCGAAAGGTCTTGGTCGAGCCGTGTTTCATCAAAGGAGTATTGGGGTCAAGAGCATCTTTTGAGATACTATAGTAGTGGATGGTCTATGCCCGACACTCCAGCGATAGGCGTGTATGAATTAAAGTGCATTGACTTATCATATCCACGCTCCGACATTTGGATGGTTGACGGCAATGACAAGAAAGCGTTAGGATTCCTTTACGAGGATAGTAGGCCGAGAGAGTGGTACGAGAAGGACAAGGGAGCGCGTCGCAAGGTGTCGTGTCGCTTGAGAGATTTCGACTTCTTTTTGAACTACGATATGCTTTCGCTGGATGATGTTGAATACTATCTCAACAGCCGCATATACCGCACACAATACCTCGAAATAATGCCGATACTCCTACAGGCTCGTAAGGAACTGCGCGAGGAGAAACGGCAGGAGGACGCTTTCCGTGACCTTCTCATCCACCACTCAAGCAAGCCCCTTACCCCCGACGTGGTGGACGAGGCAATAGACTGGTGGAAGATGAAGAACAAGTACAAACGGCCTATCTCCAAGGACTGCACCAAGGCCATGAGGATGATAAAGCAAAGGTTAGGTGTTAAATAACAAAAACATTGACAAAATGACAATAACGATAACAGAGAAAGAATATCTTGCAATATCGCAAATATTAGACCAAGTGAACACTGATTATGAGGCCGCGTCGGACGAACAATATCTAAACACAATGGCCGCTAATATCAACCTTGTCAACAAAGTGCTTTCAAAATACAGAGAGGCAAAGAGAAGAGCAGATGATTTTCGTTTGGCGCGCGAGTGTGTTCGTAAAAAAAGCAATGGACGATTGTCTGAAAAAGATATTGACAAAGCAGCAAGGATATTGGTAAGAGAATTCAGAGAGTATAAAGCAAATGGAGGTGTTTTTAAGAAAGATTGATACCATGTCGTAAAAAAGTCGTACCTTTGCATAGAAAAATAAAGGAGAATTATGGACTACAAAATTTATCAAGAGGAGCGCAAAGCACTCGTCCGCAAGCAGGAACAACTCAATAAGGAGCGTAAGGCTCTTGACAAGAAATTCGCCGAAGAGCATCCTTGGAACGCCTACAAGGGTAAGAAGGTGCGTATCACCAACCAAGGAGGCGGCACTACCGAGCCGTTCTATTTCGACCACATCGGCGATTGTGACTTTATGACGCAACAGGCGGTCGGCTACACGGTCAAGAAAGACGGCTCTTGCAGCAAGATGCAGCGCAACTACTACTTCTCCACCGATAAGGCCACAATAGAGGAGGTCGAGGCATGATGGCAATGATGTTCGACGATAGCGTCGATTTGACTACAGCCGTCCTCGAAGGTATAAAGGACAT
>AUXO017373031.1_pt1 | contig 13568 bp, 12 predicted proteins | sample 768731 | NCBI WGS metagenome assembly AUXO01 (sample SAMN02715735, study PRJNA202380) | gut metagenome | biome: sheep rumen | host: Ovis aries | place: New Zealand: Palmerston North
CGTTATCAATAGAAAAAAGCCAGAAAAACTCATCATTGGAAAGAACGACCTAAAAACCGTCCGACCAGACCTAGCTAAAGAGTGGGACTATGCCGCCAATAAAACAAAACCAAATCAATTTACATCTGGTTCTAACGAAAAAGTCAATTGGAGATGCAAACACAATCATAGTTATACTGCTTCTATTGCAAATAGAGTCCAAGGAAAAGGTTGTCCATACTGCTCAAATAGAAAGGTATTAACCGGCTTCAACGATTTAGCAACACTAAAGCCGGAAATTGCTATGGAATGGGACTATAAAAGGAATAAAGGAATCACGCCTGACAAGATCTTAGCCGGAACTGTTAAACAAGTTTGGTGGAAATGCTCCAAATGCGGAAGAGAATGGAAAACAAAAGTATATCTCAGAAAAAAGGCATACTGTCCAATATGCAACAGAAAAGAACCACAAGGCGAAAAAAATCACGAAACAATTCTATAATCCTCTAAGCTAGTCTGTAACTACTATTTTAGAAGTGAAGTCATCGGTTGATACATACGAACGCATATCATTTACAAAATCGGAAATTGAATTTCCCGGCGTATCACCACAAATTTTATTAAAACTTTTTCCCATAAAAGTACATGCTGTTGCTCCTAGAGGAGATGGCAGGGTCCAATAGTCAAAATTCTGGTAGAACTGTTGAACCGTACGGTTTTTCGCATAATCTGAAAGTTTAGCATTAATTTTATCTAATTCACCCTGTAGTTCAGATTGCTGGCTGCATTTGTGATATACACTAACTGCTGTTTCGTATTCTTTTTTAATTGCTTCCATATTTGGTATCTGGTCCCAAATAGAACTGTATCCTGGTTCAACCGTCACACTACATTTAGAATAATCTCCTGCGGTTTTATATTGAGGAGTTTTATAGATAGCGAACAGCGCTAATGACGATGGTTCTGATGCTAAAAGATTAGTTCCTTCGTTTTTATTTGCATTCTCAAGGTAGGCTGTACAACTATAATATGGGAACTTATTGTAAGTTTTGTCTCCGCCTCTGTAGCTTATTTCTCTTGTCTGTACACCATTTCTTTTTGCCACGCCATAAACCGGTATTGTTTTACCTATTTCTGGAATATCTGCAAGAGAATGGCAATATTCAAATGACATACTATATTTTTCTTGGATAGTAGAACACCCTCGACTCCGTTCATTATACATACACGCATCAATCACTTCATTCAATCTACGCCCAATTTCTGCAGAAGATGGCCACGGCCAAAAACTACTATTTACAAACCAAACTACTATTATCAGCACAACAACAACGCCCCCAATCTTTATCAATTTCTTCTTAGCAATAGAAATCTCACCAATTCTTATCACATCCTGTTGCTTTGCGGTCTTGGATTTACTTTTACTACTTTTCTTTCTTTGAGCTACCATATTCTGATTTAAGTTCCTATTATAATAATATCATACACAAGCATAATTAATCACTAACAACAATTTTAGAGGTAAAGTATTCAGTGTGCAAATATTGCTGCATTTCCTCCGTAAAATCCTTCAGCATTGAACTTGCATTATGCCCAGTTACCTCGGACTGATTGTTAATGGCCGCTCCACAGTATTGCTTAAATTCCTTATCATACCAAGTACAAGTCATTCCGCTCCATTCTGCATTATTCCATTCATCATATTTTTGGTAAAACAGTTGGACCGAATAATTATTCGCATACGCCTTCAACCTATCATTCAAGTCATTCGCCGCATCTTTAGCGTCAGCAATCATACTGCATTTATTATAAATGTTTCTAATATTATCACCTTCATTCTTTATCTTCTGCGCGTTTGGTATTTGACTCCATAGATTATTAAAACTTCCCCAATAAGCCGAACAGCCATTAATGTCGCCAGTTGCCAAATACTCTGGGATTTTTGAAAGCCCAAATAAGGCAATCGTTTCCGGCTCCGTAATCAAATTCTTACCGCTCTGATTTTTGATTTGGTCCAATGAGCCAGAGCAACCGTAATAAGGATTTACACTTCTTTTTTGTTCTGCTTTTTCCATATTCCACTCGAGCTGTGTTTGACTCGGAGAGTAACCAATCAGTTTATGCCTAGACTCCCACGTTATAGTATTTCCAACAAACCCTTTCTTTTTTGCAACTCCATAAATAGGCATTAACGTATCTATTTCGGGGATATCAGATAAGGCATAACAATACTCAAAAACCATATTATATCTACTCTGTAAGTTCTTACAAGCACGACTATCTTCGTTATACATACACCCGTCTATCACATCGACCAATCTTTGATCTATTTCAGATTGTGAAGGCCAAGGCCAAAGATAACTCGTACGAAATAGAATGAAGGCAACAATAACTACCAATACGCAAACAACAATAATTGCTACCTTTTTCTTAATCTTAAAATTTCCGATTTTCAAATACTTATTTTTTCTTGTTTTTCTCTTGGCCACTTTGTTCTCCTTTTCTATTTTTCACTATCCCTTTTATCCATTACATCTCTATAGACACCTATTTGAGAATTGTATAAATCTACCAATCTATTATATTCGTTGATTGCATCTCTTTTGGCGTAATAACCATAACTATTCTGAATAACAACTTCTTGTTTCTTTATTCTCTCTAAAATAATATCAGCTTCCTGGAACATTGTATCTAACTGCTCCTTGTTGTCGTGATAAAGCTTCGCTATATATTGTCTATCTTTAAAGTACTGTGAATAATGTTTCTCAAGATTGCTAGGAATTCCGTATAATTCAGTGGCGACACGGACATAGAGCTCATCAAACTTTTCAGAGCTCGGATATCTTGATAATTCTGAACGTAAATTAGAGTTACTTGAATATATTTTATTAAGCTCAATCTCAATCCACTCTTTATCGCTATCAGGTACTCTCGAATAAACAGCGTGCATCATCTCGTGGGCAAGAGTAACAATTTTTGAATTAGTATAATTGTAATAAGTGTTTTGTAGTTCAGTTGCATCTTTGCCAGAATCATAAATATCAATATATTCTTCATCATTTATTACATAATAACAACCAGCCACATAGGCGTCCGGGTCACCATCGTGGCCACAAATACCATTAAATGCAACTTTGCCTTTCAATTGAGGAGAACTTGCATACAATATAGTCCTACCTCTATCAGTCAAGTTCATTTTTAAAACAAGTGTTTCAATCTCGGGAGACGGGTTAAATTCACTTGCCTTATTTTGGTCGCTCATAAAACCATAATCTAAATTAGCAAAGAATACGACAATCAAAATCACCACCGAGACAACAGCTAGTACAATAAGTTTATTACGTTTTGCTCCTTTTTTTGATGTTTTTCTTTTCTTCCGGGCATTCCCCATATGCTTATTATATCATTTATCAAAAAAATATAAATAACGGGCTTGGCAGTACCAATCAATATGCCCCTAGCTTCGCAGGGGTTTACAATCGGAGTCCCTGGGGGACTGACCCCCGTCGAATTTAGATCAAAAAAATATAATGGGAATGGCTCCCTACTACTTTTGCAAAAAAGTTTTTTGTTTTTGAGCATATATATTTAGAATATTACAGATATAGATTTTTTTCTACAGATTTAGTATAATGTAGTTATACCTTAATGAGAGAATAACAGATAAGATGGACAATTCCCGCCCATCAAATCTTCCTTTAACATAGTTGCAACTTCTTTCACTAGGGTGTACCAGAGAATTAAAAATGACCCAAAGGGTCTTTTTTAATTCTCTAATATTCCAGAAGGGACAAGAACCCGTAGGGTTCGCCCATGGTAGGAGGTGAATAAAAATCTAAAATTATATTTTAGATTTTTCGAACCGACGCCCCACGGATGGCTTTTGCTTTAGCAAAAGCCAAGTCCCTCCCGGTGTACCATTGTGAAATTAAGCCTTCTTTAAGGCCTTTTTTCATCTGTTCTGAGTCGGTTCGAGCAAGTTCAAATTGTTCTTTTAGTTCTGAATACTTTTCTGCAATAGAAACCAAGTATTTTACAGGAGTAAATTGTATGGTTCGACCATATTTATGACGTGAAAAAAATGGTCCAAAATCTGATATAATATTTTTAAATTGAATGTGTATGACAAAAGCAACAGAGAGCAAAAAAGCGATCCTAGTCCTCGACATGCAAGAAGTATGTATTGGCGAAAACCATGCCAAAATATTCAGGTACGACAGGAATCTTATCGATAAAGCTAATAAAATAATCGCATCAAATGACCTCGTCATTTACATCCGCACTCTTTTAAAAAATAACTTCTTTTGCAAATTATCGCCAATTCGTGTTTTTGATGGCACCAAACAAGCTGAGTTGGTAGAAAACCTTATTAAAAAAGGTAACATCGTCTTCGACAAATACCGAGGCAATGCCTTCTCTAACCCAGAATTATTAAAATACCTTCAAACACATAATATCGACACTGTCGAAATAATAGGCCTAGACGGCGCAGGATGCGTTTTTAAAACCGCACTAGGCGCACTCAGTAATAATTTAAAGGTTGTTATCAATACCACGGCCGTAGATACTATGTTCAAGAAAAGACAAAAAAGACTCTTCAAACTCCTCCAGCAAAAGGGTGTTACCTTTACTAATTGAAATGCTTTTTACAAAAATGCGTCAACCGTGCATAGTCAATTTTTGTATGATGCTTAACATCCCTCGGTATTTGGCGCAAGCTTATCACATTCGCAATCCCGTATTCTTTTGCCAAAAAATCCCTTATTTCTTTCTCGTCCACGACTTCTTCAATAAACGCATAATTCACACCTTGATACTCAAGTATTGCGCATTTTGACAGCTCACGAAAATTTAACACTAACTTCTGCTCTAGTTCATTAGCATAATACTCTCTTCCTTTTATCTTTACTTTTGTCCCGTTTTTGCCAAGATAATAAAGCCTCCCACTTTCAAGACACCCAATATCATTAATATCATAATACTCTCTTGCAATTTTCCCACTAAGTTCTTGTCTTAATAGAGCATCGCTATTAATCAAAATGTGCCCCTCATTATTAATATGCACCCTAACGCCATCACAGACATCACCCAACAAACAACGTCCTGTCTTTTTCAAAACATCCAGATACTCTTCAAGTCTTACTCCAGCTATTAGAGCACACTCCGTAGAGCCATAGATATACCAAATATCCGCCCTAGCATATTTTGATTGTATTTTCCTAGCCTCGTTATAATTCAATATCGCTCCGCCAAAATATAGTCGCTTCACTCTCGGATAAAGATTTGGCAATCTTAAACAATAATCCGGCGAAGTCATAATCGTAGTAATCTTAAGTTCCTCAAACATTTCCAACTTTTTTATTACTCTCTTAGTTCCTTTTCTCAAGGCCAAATTAATATTCGGCAACACTGTAGTAAAACCCTGTATCAAATTCGCAAACGCATAAATATATGAAGTCGTCAAAATTATTTCATCGTGCCCAACCACCTTCATATTATTGCGAATCAACATCAACTGATTAAACAAATCTTCATGTGTACGAATAAACACTTTCGGCCTTCCAGATGATCCGGTAGTTGCCGTGATTAACGCAGGTGTATTATCTTCTATATTATCACTTTTCAAAATAGCAGAACTAGTCGAAAACTTGTCCACATTTACCACTCGTACCCTACTTATGCTTCTAAAAAACAATCTCAGAAATCGCGTTTTATTTGACACCAAAACATAATTCGGTTCAAACCTATTAAAAAAATTCTTTAAACTATCCTGCTTTGCAAATATATCAACATACATCACCGCAGCACCAAGTTTAAAAACCGCCAACATACAAACCAATAAATCATAATCCGGACTCGCAAAAGCCAATAATCGTTTCCCCCTACTCACGCCTTTTTTAGCTAAGTACGATTCTGCCTTTTTCACATCCTCGTAAAGCTCTTTGTACGTTTTGGATTTGAGCCTGCCACTCCTCTCAAAATAAAAGGCCACTTTTTGCCCGTTCTCCTTACAAACTCTCTCAAATTCATCCGAAACCACACTCATTTTTTACTCGCTTTATAGATTAAAAACTCGTTATAGAAATATGCCTGCATTTTTTTGGTATATTCATGCGATTCATTTTTTGATAATTCAAAACTATTGCCTAAATATCTTTTACCTTGCATATTATAATAAACTATTTCACTTCCACGTTTAGAAAGTTCCAACAACCTTTCATAATTAATCCGAAAAACTTCGTCATCCATATACTCAAATATGTCCGATAGATTGAAGAAATCAAATTTACCATCAATACCCATTAAATCCGAATTCACTACTTCAATCCTGTCAATTCTCTTCTTGATCAAGCCAAAGTATTCTTCCCTAAGATATAGTGGCAAACATCTCTCCGCAAATTTATTCGTCAAAATATAGTTCATATACGGATTATCATAATTCGCCACATGTGTAATACCATAATCAAAATGCTCACGAAACTTCTGTCCACTTTGTTTTTTATTCTCCACATGTTCATAAAAACTTTTATCTCTACCAAATCGCCCCATTATTTTAAACCCGAAAAATACATTAAAAATTAAATTCAACCTTCTATTATTTACCACTTCTTCATAGTATTTCTTCTGTTCAGCCACATTCTCAAAACTTGCCAATTTTAAAATCTGTTTCTTTGTTGCAAATAGAGGAATCACATATTTCTTAAACATCTGAAAATACTTCTCAAACTTACCAATATTTACTATTCCTTTTCTAAAAAACTCCGGATGCTCTGCAAAATACCGATACGATTCCTCTTCCATCCTACCTTCAAGCGTCAAAAATAAATCATAAGACCTTGACATGTCATTTACGCCGAGTAAATCTATTAATTCATCATAATCTAAATACTTAAACCCCGCCTTCTTTAAATTAAACAAATGTATTTGTGTTTTGTTGACATCAAAAGCTACTATTCTCTTCGGGTTCTTAATTAACATTGCTAAAGTATTGTCTCCACCAGACAACACCGAAAGCCCAACCCTATTTTCTATATCAAGTGCATCCAGTAAAAGATTTGCATCTTCCCAGCAATTAGCATACCTAATGAAATTAAAATCCGCCGTCATATCTTACCTTAGCTTTTTTATCGTGCCGTTTATCCCATCCACCCTTACTCTGTCACCATCCTTAATCTTATCAGTCAGGCCACGTACCCCCACTACCAACGTAAGGCCCATTTCCCTTGCAATCACGGCAGAATGCGACAAAATACTTCCACGCTCTATTATCACAGCCTTCGCCATCGGGAACAATACCGTCCAGCCCGGGTCAGTTCGTTTTGCCATCAAAATGTAACCGTTTAGGTCCGTATCCATTGGTTCCTTCACGTACTTTACAATTCCTTCAACCGGCTCTCCACCACCAGCCACGCCTCGGAGCAATCCATCTTCATCAGCAATTTCCTGTTCGCTATAAATTGGCAACATATTATCACTGCTCACCTCACCATAAAAGTACATTCTTTCATACACCACTTTGTCTTTGTTTTGTTTATACTGAGACTTGCGATTACGTATCGCCCCTTTCATATCCTTTTTCAATTTCCCGTTGACAATAGCCGTTATCTCATCTTTTTCTAGCCAAAAAATATCTCGATAATTATCAATCAATCCATCTTCTTCAAAATTATGTCCAATCCTAAGATAAATATTCCGGACAATTGCATAAATATAAGTCCGCCTAAGCCTCAAGCTCTCACGATTTTTCACCAAATATTTAACTATTTTCAATAGCTTTTTTAGATATTGCCTTGTCACTACATTACAATTTTTAAACAGCTCTGTCTGTTTCTTCTTTTTCGGAACTGGTTTCTTCCTATTTTTCTCTTCCGTCTTAAGATAATTACGAATCATTTCAAATAATATTTCCGGGTCTTCCTGCATCGTAATCGTTTCAAGCTTCAACTCATCCATCGTCCTTGCACCAAATCTTGCAATATAGTCATGAATATCATTCATTATCGAATCGTTTCCATCCAATTTAATTGTTCCATTCAAGAACTTGCGTTTCAATTCTTCGTCTTTCTTTATTTTATTCACAATTTCTAATAACTTTTCGGTTTGTTCTGCACTTTCCACCCCACCCTGTTGGCTCAGCATCTCACTAATTACCCCCTCGGCGTCCTCCACACCATGCCTCTTCAAACCATCCGTGAGCATCCCATAAAAAACCATTGATCCAATGTCATTAATAATTGGCGTAGTAAAATCATTCAAAATCTGTGACTCTATTTCGTCATAAATTTTCAATAATTCTTGATTAGTTTTGCCCTCAAACGTATTCCCATAATACGGGCTCGTCACCTGATTGAATTTTTCCAAAAATTTTCGGCTGTCTTTTTTTAGCCTTATCATCTTCCATGCAAACCTACCATATATTTTCACTAGTCGCTTATTTGCACCAACACTCGTTTCCTTCAACGGCGTTTTTACCCCCATCATATTTTCCATATAACGCTTATTCGTATTGTAATTAGGATAAAGCGACATTAGCTTATACCAACTGTTCAAATTATAGTAAATTTTATTTTCATAATAACAAAGCATATTATTAAGATCGCAACTTACCTTTTTGACCACTTCATCCGGTATAAAAAAATTCTTTAAAGTTTGATGATAAATTTTTCCGTAAACCTCTCTAGCGAATGTATAAGTAAGTGGCGTGGTCACACCAGAATAACTTTCAATAATATTAGAATTATCCAAAATCGTTCGCGGTTTCCGCTTGTCAACAAAAGCATACTTTGCAATCGTCCTGCATTGCAATATATATATCACATTATCTTTAATCGCAAATTCGATATCTTTCCCAGTTTTTTTATCGTAACTATCCTCAATCAAGGCACCTTGTTTCGCCAAATCAAATATTAACTGCTGCTCAACCTTGTTCGTATCACCTTTCACAATCTCCCCAAGTACATCCACTACATAATCTATACTATTGTTTTCTCCAGACACCAGCTTTTCACCCAAACCTTCCACGATGCTTATTTGTGTTTCATCCGGGTTATTAGTTTTAGGATTTATCGTAAACATTACCCCAGCATAATCAGGCTCAATCATTTCTTGAATAATCACCGCAACGGCAATATCCTTCTTAACTAAATTGTTCCTCGCCCTATATTCCATCACTCGTTTCGAAAACCCCGAGATGTAACACTTCTTAATTTCTTCAAATAATCTTTCAAAACTGACATTAAGCGACGAATCCAACATTCCCGCAAAAGAATATTTGTCTGAATCTTCATCTGTTGCACTTGATCTCACTGCAAATTTTACATCACGACTGAAGGTATTTGATAACACATTCTCTATCTTATTTCTTGTTTTTTCATCAAAATCAGATTCGCTAATTAGTTTAATTATCCTCTCACGATTTTTTGCAGAATAATCACTAATTAATTTCTCGTATTCATCCTTTTTTTCACCTAACAGTTTCCAAAATACATCTGTCGACAAACACACCCACTTCGGTACATTGATAGATTTTATTTTACCTAAGTGCGCTAGGTTATAGGCTTTCCCGCCTACCTTGTTTAAAGGAACATTCTCATCATTATATTTATAAATCATTTCTTTACCCCTTTCTTCGTCCTTTTTTGTCTTTTATAAATATAAAAACCTACCGATAGTAACACCATCAAAACCAAATAAACGATAATCGGAACACTCGTGAGTTCTCGATATGCCCCAATGTAATACATAGAAGCAAACGAAACGAAAAACATCTTTAACGTCTCGTGTTTGTTTTCTACCACCATATAGAGTATCACCAAAAGCGAGAACAATCCCCATAATCCATAGAAAACAACATTTATTATAAAATATACTATGCCAAATACCACAGTCGTCCATACTAATTGTTTAAAGCTTAGGGGTTGTTTCTTATTTTTAGCTTTTTTGTCTTTCAAATAATCAAAACAATCGTCCAACAATCTAACCATGAAAGCATTAATAACAACAATCGGAATTAATTCCCATTTCATTTCACCAATCAAGACACTTAATACCACTGCAAACAATGCCCCCAATATCACACAATAACTATGTTTCAAAAAATAGTTCATTTCCTTATTATTTTATTATAAATTCTAGCTTTTGTAAGTACTGTAGTCTGATTAACATTAGCTGCGTTGCATAGTTTAGCTAACTTTTCTTTCGGTTTTTTATCAATCCACGCCGCTTCTAGTCTTTTTAAACCATCCTCGCGCGAAATTTTACCCATTCTGATTAAAACGCTAATCTCTGGCAAAATATGCGGCCTACCCTCAGCGCACTGATAAATGTATTTTGCGGCTTCCTGGATTTCACAGTCATAATGATCGTATTTTTTCGGTGGTCGCCAACCAGTATTTGCCTTTAAATATTCTACAATTTTTCCTTCATTATATTCATGGTAAAGATAATAAGGCACAAATTCTCTAAAATTGCCTTCCTCTAAATCGCCCAACGCAGCTTTTCTCACTTCTTCAAATAATCCCTTATCGGCTTTTTGCTCTAGCTCCCCAAATAGTTTTATATACTCTTTGTCTAGATCAAAATCATCCGTATCTTTTAAACCCAACTTTAGCAATGCGCTAAATATATCACTATCAAAATATCTGAGCATCTGTTCTGGTGACCTACCGTGCACGCACATCCCGGCATCGATTTTGGCAGCATATCCAATCATCGAAGCATAACCAGCATACGAACATGCCACGCATGGCACCAAAAAATGCTTCATGGAATAATGGTAAACTCTTCTCAATAATTCCTGTTCATAATCAATGTATTCATGCTCCACGCCATACCCATTTACTAAGCGATCAATATTTTTTCTTGCTTCTTCTGTCAAAAACCCATTATTCATCGTAAAAGCTTTTACTTTCAAATGATACTTTTTTAATAACTGGTCCAACACATAAATACTGTCTTTACCGCCCGATATACCAACCGCGACATCATATTTATGCTTCCCACGCACATTATCTACCCGAGCCTGAAACATCTTCTCTAGTTTCTGATAATCCAAAATCTTTTCTTTTATCTCGTCAAACTTTCGACAATAATTGCACACCCCTCCTTCATCAAAAGAAATATTTCTCACACTATCATCATTTATACATCTCCTGCATTGCATCACAACTCCTTTCTAAACATTGCATACTTCTTCTCTCTCGATTCAATATCCCCATCAAATCTTCGAAACTCCTTCTTCTGCTCGCATTGAAAATGATAAACCACTTCGCTAAGCCCCAGCTTTTTTACATACTTACAGCCTAAGTATAATAACGCCACATATAATTTATGGCCTTGAAATGCTTTCTTCACCGCAATTGTCTTCACGATAAACTCCTTTTTATTATAAGGATTTAAATACCCCATTTCAAAACCCACCGCTTCGCCATTCTTATAAACTATATATGCCACGACATCATCTATCTTTTTTACCCATTCTAAATATATTTTTTCAAAATATTTAAATGGTATTTCCGAATAAAGATACGCGTCTTTAAAAGCATCAACGGAAATTTCAAACACTTCTTTTACTTTAGAAAAAGCTTCTTCTCCCTTAACCAACTCAAATTTATATCCTTCTATTTTCTTTTTAACACTGATAAATTTACCCAACCAATATAGTTTATTGTCAATCTTAATATGGGCGCTTCTATAAGTGTATAACCTTCTATATCCTAACTTCTTGATGTAATCTACATAGTATTTGGGATTATCACAATCCGGATAATATTTCACGTCATAATCGTTTAAAGCCCAACGATAAGACATCCAAGTATCATAATTCATAGGGCCAACTATTTCTGCATAGCCAAGTTTTTTTGCCTTCTGCTCGACCTTATCAAACATCTTTTTTACCGTGTCAAAATCTTCCGGTAAATCTACAAATCCGAACATACATTGATGCTCTTTTAACTTCTTGTTAACAATCAAATAACATGAGCTGTCTTTATAACTAATCTTCTCTGAGTAATCCGCTAGTTCTAATATTCCTAACTCTTTATTCATTTTATTGTCTCCAGAATCTTTAATAATCTCACCGAATTTGGCACACTAAGTTTTGCAAAATCTAGTTCCGCCCTCTCATTAATTGTTTTTGTCATCGACAACCGATTAACCACAAATTCGAAAGCATTATAGATTATGAGTTTATAATAATCTTCATCTAGAATCTTCACCCCGCCTTGTCTCAAGCCGCGCTTATAATATTCAATCAACTCTTTCACTTCTTTGTCCGTGAAACTCCCCAAATCATACATCAAAAACTCCACTAAATCATGTTCTGGGTTTTGGAAGCACGACAATTCAAAATCATAAAACAAGAATCTCCCCTCATCAAAAAACATATTCCTAGTCGAAAAATCATTATGCGTAAAAGAACGGTGCCACGAATATTTTGCTATAATCTTATCAATATAATCTATATAATCACTGATTTCTCTATCTTTTTTCTTGCCATATAGCTTAATGTTTTCTTCATGCCTTGAATTATATAACCCATAAATACATTTCTTTGTATTCTTATAGTCGTTTGGGGTATATATGTTTAAACCTAACTTTTTGGCACTATCAGCGTCATTATAATAAAAAATATGGAACTCCAAGATTTCATCCAAAATCTTCTTCGCCAAGCCTAAGGACATTTTTTGGGGATTGTCATTATAAAAATTAAAAAGCAAATTATAAGTCTTAGGAAAAGTAATAAAAGAACCTTTGTAGCAAATCATATTTTTGGTAAGGCTTTTACTAATTTGTTTATAAATACTAATTTCCCTACGATGGCTATCATTATAACTAAATATTTTATGGTTCAATAATAAATCCATCCGTAATTTTGGGCTCTTTTTACTAAGCAGCATTATCCCATTCACTAAAGTTCGCTGAGACTTACTCTTTAAAGCTAATTCCTGTTTTTCACCATCAGAAAAATGAATCTCCAACTTACACACACCGCTATTTTTAGAACCTACCGCTTCATTCGCACTTGAAAGACCTCCCAATGTAGATCGATGAACACTGCTAATCTGTTTGTCAAAAAAAGGTTGGATTCTTTTGAGCAAAAAAATATCATTCTTTCTAGAAAAACCTAGTTTCATACCATCTACTATTATACTATAGAAGCCTTGCCTAAATGCATTATTTGCAATCCTATACCCCCAAACATACCCTTAGCTTCGCAGGGGTTAACAATCGGAGCCCCTGGGGGACTGTCACCGGTCACCATCGCAAATGTGGTATAATACAGATATACCTTAATGAAAGAAAAACAGATAAGATGGGCAATCTCCATCCCACTGGGCAGATATCTCCAGCCACATTGCCACTCGCCATATCATAATTACCATTCCCTGCTATGACAGTAACTCTATGTTATAATTACACCAAAGGGATATTAAACATGAAACAAGTCAAACCAATCATCTGGGGCATCGCTATTATAGCCCTAGGTATCATTTTCGGCGGCATCTCCATCACCGACAAATCCACCAAGCACTAAAGCTTGTGGTTAGCGTCCAGTTTCCTTTGGGAGCACTACTTTGCTCCCATTTTTT
>AUXO017843364.1_pt1 | contig 13568 bp, 12 predicted proteins | sample 768731 | NCBI WGS metagenome assembly AUXO01 (sample SAMN02715735, study PRJNA202380) | gut metagenome | biome: sheep rumen | host: Ovis aries | place: New Zealand: Palmerston North
ACATTCGTTATAAAAGGCGTTTCTATTCTTATATTCGGTAATTACTTTGTTGTAATGCCATCTACCAAACACAATATAATCAACAAACGAAATAGATTTTAATATATCTTCCAAGCTTTGTTTGATGATATTTGGAGTTGGATATGGTTCTATGCTAACCCAAGTCTTAAATCCTGCATCGTGGGCGCGTTTCAAACCCTCTATTCGTTCAATATATGGAGCTGTTCCTGGCTCATATTTTTTTCTAAATTTTTCATCTAAAGAAACAAGCGTAATTCCAAATTCATTGTAATGCTCAGTGTTTAAAACTTCTATTGGAATAACTCCCTTGGATAAAGTAATGGCCTTTATTCCATCTTTATTTAATCTATTGATTATTTCAATTGATAATTCTGATACTTCAGGATATCCAACCATAAATGGGTCAGTAGTAAAACATAACTGAACTGATTTAATGTTTTTCTTATGTTTAGGTATTTCTTTATCTAATAGTTCTATAGCATTTGACACTATTTTAGGTTCGATCCATTCTTGATATGTTTTAACGTTTCCAAATCTCTTAGCCATGTTAAACGCATAGCACGGAAACATACATCCGTGCGAACAGCCCAAAACATGGTTGATTGTGAAATCGCCATACTCAACACCGGTTTTGTATAAAAGAGTTTTTCTTGTAACGTATTTCATGATGTTTATAAGTGCATTTTTTTAGCGATAAGCACTACCTTGCCATTGCCCTCGCTCCAGAATTCACTAGTCTTTCCTGTAGGAGACTTTTCTGGGTAGCGATAGATAATTAGATCATTGTTTTTTTCTTTTAGTTTTAAATAATTCTTTATTTTAGTGCTATTGCATACTATTCCTATTTTTTCATAGAATTTCAATAATAACTGATTAAGTCTTATAGGCTTCTCTGTTGTAGATGGAATGAAATCCATTATTTTAGGAATAACACTATCCACATCCACAATGTTTCCTTCCAAATCTAAGGAGAACAAAGATATTTTGTTAAAAATAGCCTTTGAAATCATATTGTCAGCCATTAAAATTGCTCCATCACAATTGTTAGAACAATGCACCATTCTATATTTGATTTCTTCATTATTAAAATCTCGTACAGGCATATTTAAAACATATTTGTATTTTTTCCTCAAATTATCGCAGAAATATAAGCTTAATTTATATTCGGCGTTTTTTGTTCTAGCAACATTTGGCCATGTTGATGTTCCAAGAATAGAATTCATTCTTCCAATGCTTCTGTCAGGGTCACCAATATACTCGTTTTCACTGAAATAATCATCAAATTGTTTTGAGCCCAATAATCTCATGCATTCTCTATAACATCCGACAGAATTAAAATTTATTAAGATTTCTATTTTTAGATCTTTACGCTCTGAAATTAAATCCAACAAGTTTGTTGGTAATCCATTTATTCCAAATGGATCTAAATACAAAAATACAAAAGCGTTTTGTTCTAATTGACTCAATATTTGACGTAAGATACGTTCAATACTTTCGTTATAGCACTTAATCCAAGGGGTATCTCCACAATTATGTTTCAATCTCTCAAAAAGCTTTTTATCTCTCTCGACAAATATAAGATTGAAGTTTATATTTTTATTTTTTGTAGAGAGATTTGTTTTCTCAACTATTTCCTTTTCAATTAGTGGCGAACCTTTTTCTCCATCTTCGAAAACTCCCGGACCGGCAAAACCATCAATCAAATAAAAATTGCGCGCCCCACTGAACACTTTCGCTAAATATGGGGTAAGATACCAAGACAAAAGATGGTCTTTTATTTTGGACCATGGTCTTTTCTTTGAAAAAAAATCATAAAGAGAATTCTTTTTCATCTGATGCCTCGTTTTATTTTAAAATTCAAGTAAGAATACACATAAAAGTCATCTGCCAATATATGTAACGATTTTCTTCCTCTAGTAAAAAGAATATTAATTTGGTTGCTAAACTTTTTTAAGTGTTCGATTGACAACTTGTTTGGATCATCTTTTTTATTGTAGAAAAAGAAACCTTCGCTTCTTTTTGTAATTCCAACATTTTTTAAAACAACAAAAGAATTATCAACATCAAAAGAAATAGCATGATAGGTATTACCAACAAATGTTGAATAATAGTTTTCGATTGAAAACGATGCATTATCTTTTCCTGCTACTCTATACTTTTGCCCGGCAATATAAATATATTCGCTAGTGTCATTGGGGTAAGTGGTATATATTTTTGAAAACCCATTAGATCCTTCGTATTTATCAATAAACTCTCTTTCTGACATAGTTACATCAACACTATATTCTTCGCCGACTTTATCTTTTACTTCGTTAGCATAACCGTTTATTGGAGAATTGTTATGTAAGACCTCTAAAAGTCTATTAACGCGAGAGTTATATCTTGCAGTTTTTTTCATTCTTTTTGTGCTAATATCATCTTCGCTAATTGAATACTGAGTTATTAACATTTGTTTTAATTCTTCTTCGGTCAATAATGAATCTCCATAAGCAAAAGCTTGATTATAATCGCCAAGCAGAACAACTGCCTTAGCTTTTGAGGCCATTCTAGAAATATCGTAATGATTTAATCTTTGACATTCATCTACAACAGCAACAGATTCAGATGACAAAGAATCAATAAATTGATTTGTACCAAAAAAGCATGTGCCATTTTCATAAAATTGGCGTAAGGATAAAACAGAATATAGATTTTTGTTCAAAACAAGTAGTTTGATATTTTTATATTTATAAAACAATGACAAAGCAACAACTGTTTTCCCACATCCAGCATTTCCATACACAATCAATATTTTTTTACCATTTCTAATATTTGCTTCTATTGAATCTAACGCATCTTTTGTTGCTGAATAGTATTTAAATTCTTTCGATGCAATTTTGTTTTTTACATCTTGAATTTTTAGGATTCCTTCTACATCTTTTAAAACTAGTTTTATATCAATCATTTTATTTGAAAGATGAGAAAAGACGCCTTTAAAATCGTTGACGTCTAAAATGACTTGTCGCTTGTCTTTAGTTTTGACAACAGCTTTTTCGAAAGATCCGTTCAAAAAGCCTATCAAAATATAATTTTCAGAAAAATTTAATTGTGGTAGAGAGTTATTTTCCCTCTCCTCAAACTGTTCTTCCAATTGATCAATGTGTTCTGTATCCTTAACTTCAATATCAACGAAATAAGGCGTATCGTTAATCGTTAAAAACGTAACACAATCCATTTCAGCAACATCGTTCTCAAAATGAATGACAAATTCATGCTTTCCGGATAAAGATTTTAAAGAAAAGACATTAACGTCTAACCATTCCAATGTTTTAATCACACCCGGAAATTCATCCTTAAATTTGTTAAGAGGACTCAGATTAAAACCATCAACACCATTGATAAAACCATCAGAAAAATTGAATTGGTCTATAATCCCATAGAGAGATCTTATTGTATCTAAGTTAAAGATTGCTCCCTTGATGTCCATACACAGTCGTTCAAAACTCCTTTTGAAATATAGATATTTCGAATAATTATATGTTAAGGTATTTGTTTGAAATTATCTATACATTGTTAGCAATATTGTAAGAGGCTTTTATCTAACCAATATTTATTTTTATTACAGCTAAAAAATAAAGAGATAGTGTTTACTATCTCACATTCTTATATTTCTTTTTACCATAAAACGCCCATCTAATGACATATAACCAACTCTTAAACCAATTGATCCCTTGGGTTTTATGATAAACCTTATGCATATATCCTATTAATTTGAATTTATTAGATGATTTGCTAGCATCCGTTATATTGTATGTAGCTAAAACAACAGGATTTCCGTGAGCAACAATTCCTTTTCTTAAAATATTAAGCCAAAACACATAGTCTTCTGGTCTATCAATATCTTCAGGAAAGAAAACTTCTCCTATAACACTTCTATCATACATAGTGGTTAAACAAGAAAGAGGGTTCCCTTTTAATGCCTTTTTATAATCTACTTCATCAGGCACAAAGAAATCTGTACATGTATGTTTAGCTTTTCTTCTATATCCAGCAGAAATAAGCGGACCATGTTGTATTATAAATTCTAATTGAGGATCAAGATAATTAGGATCAAGATGATCGTCTGAATCTAAGAAAGTAATATATCTACCGTTCGCGTGTCTTAATCCAACGTTTCTAGCAACTGCAGTTCCCCGTTCTGGGCGAGTGTTTGCCTAGAATTGTGATATCATAAACTATCATTATCAACTGATATCAAAAACGCAAGGTTAAATAGGATTCTTCAGATTTCTTAGTTTAATGGCAACTAAACCAATTATTAATCTAAAAACAAACCAATTATGATTCAAACTTTTTAAAAGCTTCTCTTATAGAATCGGCCCACGAAGATGAATGGATAACTTTGGTCAACAAATTATTGAATTGATGCAACTCATATTTTGTTTTTTGACTTAGTTCTTCCCATCGATTGGCCTCAACAAAATAAGTAGCGTTGCCATACTCTGGGGATTCGAGAATGCAAATTTTTTCAAACATATATGCAGTATAACCAGAAAATCCATTCGATCCTTTAATTGCATATTTTGGTTTAAGATCCTCGATAAATGTTAGTCTAAAATAATAAAATTCTTTAGCATTTTTGTTATTTTTACCATTACTGTGCTCGGTATATTCCCTAGGCCACTTACCTGGAGGCAATATTTCCCAATTGCAGCGAATTCTTTTTAAATTATCACTGATTTTAATCTCATCAGAAAACATAATGCATTCTCCAAAAATCTCTACAAAAACATTTATTGCAGAGATAATAATTTTCTCTGTTCTTTCTTTTGGAAGGTCCGCAATAATGTATCGCTTCCCTTCGTTTTCAAAGAGCATTAACTCAATTGCAGTAGGCTCAACAACAATTCTTGGATAGCACAATCTCTCAATATCAACATAAATATTATCGGCATTAATGTTTCCGTAGGGGTAAAAAGAGATTGTATTCACAACCCTATATTCTTTTTCTTTTGTTTTATCAGGATAGGAATACCCATACACATTTTTTCTATTAGAAATGCCATAATCTGGAGATGGTAAGAATGTATCACCAACATTTTTTAAAGGCAAATCTAATTTGATGTTATCCGCCTGGATGCCTATTGATAGTTTTGAAATATCAAAATCTTCCGAAAGACTAATTTTTCTTTTCTTGTGGCTAAAATAATGTAACATACGTTTTTTCTCCCACTTACCTTTCTTAATAATAATGATATCATTTAATGAAAAATGCGTTAATTATATATCCAATAAGGAATACCGCAATACTCATTGACTTCAAAATAAGGAAAACCGCAATAAAAACTTTTTTTGTCTCCCCTGCCATCTTCTTCATAATTATTTCTATAATAGTCAACTGTCCCTAGACATAAGTGGCCTGATGCAAAACCATTCGCAAAATCTTCATTATTAAAAGCTTTAATTAAGACAGGATCGTTAAAGTTGTCATCTAAATAATCAATCAGTTCATTAACACATATTACTTTTACCATATTTTGATTTTATCAAATTGAAACTTGCACTTCTCTCTATTTTTATGGATTTATAGACATATGATAAAAGACGAAGTGGTCATAGATAGGAATCAACCTTATGAATATAACATCGCTATCTATATTCTCCAGGAGTTATGCACTGAAGGGATAATAGATATCTTTGATCTATCAGAAGTTCTTATCAAATTAAGAAAACAATATAATCTTCCAATAATAGCAATGTGTGGTTAAAGAACAATTGCATCAATTAATTACTTAACATTTCTATGTTTCTTTTACCATAGAACGCCCATCTAATTGCATAGATTCAACTCTTAAACCAATTAATTCCTTGAGCCTTATAATATACCTTATGCATATACCATATTAATTTGAATTTATTAGAGGATTTACTTGCTTCAATAATGTTACAGCGATTGAATTAAAGATTTCCTTTATACCACTCTATTGCTTCGGAAAGTCCTCTTTCAAAATTATATTCTGGGTCATAATCTAATAACTCCTTTGCCTTTGTGATATCAGCGTTACTGTGCTTGATATCACCTTCGCGTTCTGGACCAAAAATAGGTTCAATATCTTTATTCAAAGTTTGAGTTAAAATATGATATATATCTATAAGATATTCTCTTCCACCATAAGCAATATTAAATGACTCTCCTGCCGCCTCATGAGGAGCCAAGCAGGCTTTAAGATTGGCTTCTATAACATTTTCGATATACGTAAAATCGCGACTTTGTTTGCCATCTCCATTTATCGTTGGCTTCTCATCATTTAAAAGCTGTTTAATAAATTTTGGAATAACTGCGGCATAAGCACCATTTGGGTCTTGTCTTCTTCCAAAGACATTAAAATACCTTAATCCATAAGTATCTAAACCATAGTGCAAACTATATTGTCTGCCCCATTCCTCGTCACACCTCTTTGTCAAAGCGTAAGGAGAAAGCAGATTTCCTTCTCTACCTTCTTTTTTAGGGAGATTTGGTTCGTCTCCATAAACGGATGAAGATGATGCGTATACAAATTTTTTAACACCACATTGTCTTGCTGCCTCCATCATATTTAGTGTCCCAAGTATGTTGTTTGCACAATAAAACCGAGGCATCTCAATACTTCTAGGAACGCTTCCCCATGCAGCTTGATTCAAAACATAGTCAACTCCTTTGCATGCTTTCATACATGTATCAAAGTCTTTTATGTCTCCTTTTATAAATTCGTATCTGGGATTATTTAAAAACATATCGACATTAGATTGTTTTCCTGTCGATAAATCATCTAAGCATCTAACTCTGTAACCCATGTTTAAAATTGCCTCACATAAGTTTGAGCCAATAAATCCTGCTCCACCAGTGACTAAAAACAACGAGTCTTTAGGAAAAATTAGATGTTTATATCCCATTCTTAATTACAATCTCCAATATGCAAAGCCAAGATCAATAAGTTCTTTCTTATTTCTTGCACCTTTTACATCAATAATGATGTTAGTTGAATTATCCTTTGAAGCGAACATATTTTGAATTTGTTCGTTAGATAATTCTTTGAACTCTTTATGCATTACTGCAATTATCAAACAATCAAGATCTTTAAATTCTGAAATTTCTACCAAATCAACACCGTAAAATTTCTTAACATCTGGTGCGTCTGCAACTGGATCACAAACAATTGGTTCTATACCATATTCTCTAAGTTCTTTAAGAATATCATTAACCTTAGAATTTCTGGCGTCTGGGCAGTCTTCCTTGAATGTGATTCCCAAGCAACCAACTTTAGCATTTTTAATTGATTTATTTGCTTTGATAAGCTGTTTGACTGTTTGTTCAGCAACATACTTGCCCATATCATCATTAATTCTTCTTCCAGATAAAATAATTTGAGAATGGTATCCAAATTGTTCTGCTCTATATGTTAAATAATATGGATCAATACCAATACAGTGTCCTCCAACGAGTCCTGGTCTAAAAGGTAAAAAATTCCATTTGGTTCCAGCAGCTTCTAAAACTTCTAGGGTATCGATACCCATCTTGTTAAAGATTATTGATAGTTCGTTCATGAAAGCAATATTGATATCTCTCTGAGAGTTCTCGATAACTTTAGCAGCCTCGGCCACCTTTATGGATGATGCCTTGTGAACGCCAGCCTCAACGACAATGCTATAGACCCTAGCAATTTCTTCCAAAGACTCTTTATCCATGCCAGAAACAATCTTTTTTATTGTGGTTAATCTATGTATTTTGTCTCCCGGATTAATTCTTTCTGGAGAATATCCAACTTTAAAATCAACTCCACATTTTAACCCAGATTCTCTCTCGAGAATTGGTACACATGTTTCTTCTGTTACACCTGGATAAACAGTTGATTCATACACAACAATTGAACCTTTTGTTAGATTTCTGCCAACAATTTCGCTTGACCCAATTACAGGCGTTAAATCTGGAGTAGTATCATTATTAACCGGTGTAGGAACCGCAACAATGATGAATTTGGCTTCTTGGAGCTTTTTTTCATCAGAAGTCCATTCAACTTTGGAATTTTTAATTCCTTCATCACCAACTTCTTGTGTTGGGTCCTCTCCTCTTTTATATGCTTCAATTTTGTCTTTATTAATATCAAAACCAATAACATCTATGTGCTTTGAGAATTCAACCGCTATTGGCATACCTACATATCCAAGTCCAACAAGCGCAAGTTTTTCTTTCTTTTTTAATAAGTCTTCATACACTTTCATTTCATATTCCCCTTTTTACCAGGCTATTATCTATTATATATTTTGTCATAGTACATTTGATAATCACCAGACGTGCATTCGTTCATCCAATCCATATTGTCCTTGTACCATTGAATTGTGAGTTTAATGCCATCTTTAAACATCGTGGTAGGTTTCCAGCCTAATTCTCTCATTGCCTTCGCAGGATTGATTGCATATCGAAGGTCATGCCCTTTTCTATCTTTAACATAAGTTATTAATGATTCTGGCTTATCTAATTCTCTTAGAATTATCTTAACAATCTCTATATTGGTTTTTTCATTATGTCCGCCTAAATTGTAGATTTCTCCAACTTTTCCTTTTTCCAAGACCGCTAGAATACCATAACAATGATCTTTTACATATAGCCAATCTCTAACATTCTTTCCTTCTCCATAAACAGGTAATGACTTATCATGCATAGCATTGTTAATCATTAATGGGATAAGCTTTTCTGGGAATTGGTAAGGACCATAGTTATTTGAACATCTACTTATAGTAACTGGTAGTCCATAAGTACGATGGTACGCCATAACTAAAAGATCAGCAGAAGCTTTGCTTGTGCTATAAGGCGACGAAGTATGAATAGGTGTTTCTTCAGTAAAGAATAGATCAGGTCTATCAAGAGGTAAGTCTCCATACACCTCATCTGTTCCAACTTGGTGGAATCTCTTAATTCCATATTCTCTACAAGCATCCATCAATACTTGCGTGCCTAAAATATTAGTTTCTAAAAAGATTCCTGGATTTTCAATACTTCTATCAACATGACTTTCAGCCGCAAAGTTAACCACTACATCTGGTTTTTCATTTGCGAAGATTTCAAAGATACCTATTCTGTTTCTAATGTCTTCCTTATAGAATTTGAAGTTTTTGTTTTCTAACGCTTTCTTCAATGTATGAAAATTAGCAGCGTATGTCAAAGAATCAACACACACTATTTTCCATTCTAGTCTTTCTTCTAAAAGAAGATAGATAAAATTTGAGCCAATAAAACCGGCACCACCAGTAACTAAAATCTTCATAAATTAAACTCCATCTTACACTCCCTGAGTGTGGGATTTTTCTTATCTTTTTCAGACAAAAATATTTCAGGCATATTTGGCCACTCAATATTTACATCTTTGTCGTTCCAAATGATGCCGCCTTCGTCTTCTGGATGATACGTTTCATCACACTTATATGTGAACGTTGCTGTATCACTAAAAACAAGAAAACCATGTGCAAATCCTCTTGGAATCATAAACATTCTCTTATTTTCTTCAGATAGAACGACACCAACCCATTTTCCGTAAGTAGGGCTATTCTTTCTTAAATCAACTGCAACATCAAAGACTTCACCTTCAAGAACTCTAACCAATTTTGCCTGTGGGTGTTTTTTTTGAAAATGAAGACCTCTTAACACTCCTTTCTTAGATTTGGACTGATTATCCTGAACGAAATCATATTTCAATCCCGCTTTATCAAACTCTTCTTTTTTATAACACTCGAAAAAGTAGCCTCTATTATCTCCAAAAACTTGAGGTTCAATAATATAAACACCTTCAATTTCAGTTTTAATAAAATCGAACATTTTATTTTTTACCTTCTTTGGCTAAAGAAATAAGATACTGGCCATATTCCGTTTTGTCTAATTCTTTACCAAGTTCTAAAAGTTGTTCAGCGGAAATAAAGCCTCGCCTCCACGCAATTTCTTCGATACAAGAAACATAGAACCCTTGTCTTTCTTGAATGGTTTGAACAAATTCGCTTGCCTGAAGCATTCCCTCTGGAGTTCCTGTGTCAAGCCAAGTCATACCTCTGCCCATAAGAGAGACGAAGAGTTTTCCGCGTCTTAAATATTCGTTGTTAATAGAGGTAATTTCAATTTCCCCTCTACTAGACGGTTTAACATTTTTTGCTATTTCAACTACATCATTGTCATAAAAATATAGACCAGGGACAGCATAGATACTTTTTGGTTCTTTTGGCTTTTCTTCAATAGAAACAACTCTTCCGTCTTTGTCAAATTCAACAACGCCAAAACTTGTTGGATTTTTAACTGGATATCCAAAAATAGTTGCTCCGCCTTTTCGAGATACCGCTTCTTCTAGAATACCAGTCATATTTTGACCATAGAAAACATTATCGCCTAAGATGAGACAGACACTATCATCACCTATGAATTTCTCCCCAATTATAAATGCATCTGCTAGTCCTCTTGCTTTTTCTTGGATTGCGTATTCAATATTAAGCCCTATTTTTGATCCATCTTCAAAAAGAGCTTTATAATCATCTATATCCCTAGGAGTTGAAATAATTAAAATATCTCTTATTGATGCAAGCATCAAAATTGATAGAGGATAATAAATCAATGGCTTGTCATAGATTGGCAAAAGTTGTTTTGAAAGTGCTTTTGTCATTGGATAAAGTCTAGTTCCTTTACCTCCAGCTAAAATAATGCCTTTCATTTTAATCCTCCTCAACCCCACAAATATATTTTAAAAACGTTTTTCTTTCGTGGTCATAAGTATATTTTTTACCAGAATTCATTGCGTTATTTGCTAATATAGATAGCAATTCCTTATTTCTAATAATATACATTATTTTTTCTTTTAAGTCCTTATTATCAAACATTTTATAAAAAACTGAATCTTTCCCATTGCATAATAAAAATTTGGCCTGCGGAAAATCAGCCGTCAATACGGGTACACCACTAATGAGTGATTCAACGATAACACCCGGGGTTCCTTCTCCAACAAAATGGGTTGGAAAAACAAACAATTTATATTGCGAAAAAATATCGATAACCTTTTCATTAGAAACTATTCCACAATAGCGAATATTGGTTCCATCGACGCTTGAATCAAATCTGATTGTCTGATGCTTGTTCATTGCGATTTTTCCATAAATATCTAACGAAATATTCAATCCATCACGGCATAACGTCTTGACTACATCGATAATATCAAAAACACCTTTTTCCTCCATTACTCTAGATAAGAATAAAATATTAATTTTTTTGCTATCGAAAGTATTTCTTGTTCTGACTTGTATTTCTCTGAAATTATTAAGTTGAAATACATTGGATAGTCCATAAAAACCTTCAAAAACTTTTACTAGTAATTCAGTTTCGGGCAAAATATAATCGACTTTTTTTAATTCCTTCATCATCTTCTTGTTTGGCTTGCAAAGTGAATAATTGCCATTAACAAGAAAATCGTTTTGTTGTTCCTGAGACAAACTATCGATTGAATAATGCAAGACGCTAGTTCCAACAAGAGGCAAGATAAATGTCTTATTTCGTTTTTTATTAACTCTGTTTATAAAAGGAATTAGATATTTACAACCACGCTTAGCAGATATAAGTACGATACGATCACACAGACAAATACCTCTTTTGATCTTTCGAAGGGCTGAAATGGGATTCTTAAGGAAGTCCTCGAGATCAACAAAAGAGCAATCGTGCCCCTCCTCCAATATTTTTTTAAGGTAGAGTCGAACTTTAATTGTCTGGCCATCTGAGCCATTGTGTTTTAATCCACTATTTCCAACTAAAAGAATTTTACTCATAAGTATTTTTTGATAATCCTTTAATATATTCAATCCATTTGAAGGTCACATTTGTTACGCTATAAACCTCTTTTAATTCTAAATTAGCATCAAAAAACAAATCTGACGACTGTTCGGAGATTGAGAGCATTTTTTGAGCCAATGAACAAGCGTCGTTAACAGGTACCAAATATCCATTGAGCCCATCTTTAATTAACTCTCTAGAACCTCCTGTTGGACAATCTGTAGAAATAGATGGTATTCCAAGCGCCATAGCCTCCGCTAAAGCATTCGGCATGCCCTCATAATTGCTACTAAGAATATACATTGCATCTTCAAACTCTCTTTCATGCCAATCGCTCCTATTACCTAAAAAATTAACACATTGAAAAACATTTTTGGTTTTACAATACTCAATTAATTCATTTTTTAAAGGACCTTCACCATAAATGTTTAATTGGAATGTGTTGTTGACTTTGCTATTGAAGATAGAAAATGCATCAATTAGGCATTTGTGGTTTTTTTCTTCAGTCATTCTTCCTACAGACAAAATAATTTTATTTCTATTAACTGGTTTAGTTACTTTCGTGTGTAAGACAATGGGATTTTTAATAATTGTCCCTTTATCTTTGATAAATTTTGGATAAAAATCCATTGCTTCTTTTGTCTGAAAAACACTTCCGTCCGCTTTAGAAAAAGAAATCATTTTTAATATTCTGGTTAATTTGTTCTTTGGATTTAAATAAGGATTACTCCTCTCAGAAACAACGTATGGAATATTTAGAAACATAAGAGAGAAAAAGGTGTAGATTATTGCATTTGGCAAAAACGAAATAACAACATCTGTATGTATCTTCCTAATGTTTTTTCTTAAAAGAAGCACTCGTTTAAAAGGGTTGATTCGTTTACCACTTTCATCTGCAAGAGTTAAATATATAACTCTATCATCTAGAGTATAAAATGATTTTGGTTCTTTTAAATCTGCTACACCAATAATAAACACTTCCAATCCTTGACAAACCATTTCATTTGAAAGACAAGAAATAACCTTCTCCGCTCCGCCAGAACCCATCGTATCACAAACAAAGGTAATCCTTTTTAGTGACTTAATAATTTTGCTTTGCTTTAACTCTCTATATTCAATAAATGTAAAGTAGAACAACAAGGCAAGGACTAAATAATATATTTTTTTGTAATACAAAACATTGGTAAAACTGACAATCAAATAATAGGTTACAAACGTTATGACAAAACTCTTGTCAGTTTTTCTTCTAAAAAGCGCATTTATTAAAAATATAATTAATGGCGAATAAAATACGACAAAACCGATCAAACCAAAATCGCAAAATACTTCTGCAAAATTGGAGTGCGCATACGCACCAATTCCAGATGCCATAGCAAACCCATTTGTTCCGTATCCAAAAAACAGTCTTTTACTCCCTAAATAGAAACCATAGTCAATCATAATTATTCTTTCCAATGTTGATGTATCAACCCTGTCAGCAGTTCCAAATATTGTCTCAATAGATTTTAAGAGTCTAGCTCTTAGTGTAGAAAAAAACGGAAGATTGATAAGAAGAATGCCGGTTACTATCATTCCAACAACAACTAAAATATAAATCAATTTATGCTTTTTAAATTTGAAATACAAAAACACAATTGCGAGAATTAACACAATCAAGAGAAAAGTCCTACTTCCAGTAGTTAGGCCAACAAGAAATGAGGATAATGTAGGAATAACAAAAATATATTTGAACTTT
>AUXO015087596.1_pt1 | contig 13566 bp, 14 predicted proteins | sample 768731 | NCBI WGS metagenome assembly AUXO01 (sample SAMN02715735, study PRJNA202380) | gut metagenome | biome: sheep rumen | host: Ovis aries | place: New Zealand: Palmerston North
ATACCTATTTTAATAATAATATCAAATTGTGCAATGTTTATAATAACACTATTTAGTTTTAAACATTATGGGAAATATGCTATAAGTCAACTAATAATAGTACTTCTTAGTTTATCTATAATTTATTTAATTTATAAAGGGTTTGTAGAAGCAAATGCTTTAATTAATATATCAATTGTAATTTCAATTTTTAATTTTTTAGTAAGTTTAGTTTTGTGTTCTAAAGATTTTAAAGAAGAAATTATTAAGAGATTTAATATATAATAATAGTTCAATTATTTAAATTTATAATAAAGAATTGTTATTAATAAATATAACTTGAATGTAACAATAGATAAAATTAATATTTAGAGTATTCTATAAGGAGGCGTATTTTATGGACAATTCAATTAAAAACTTACAAAAGAGAGCATATGAAAATTCATTAAATCATGGGTTTCATGAACTTAAGACAGAAAAAGCTTTTGGAGATGTTATTGCACTTATGCATTCTGAGCTTACTGAAGCATATGAGGAATACAGAAATAATCATAATTTAAATGAAACATATTATGATGAAGATGGGAAACCAAATGGTGTACCATCGGAATTAGCTGATGTAGTAATAAGGATTTTAGATTTTTGTGAAAGTAAAAATATTGATTTAGAAGAAAAAATAATTGAAAAAATGAAGTACAATGAAACAAGACCATACAAACATGGAAATAAGCTAAATTAATATTATGTTTGCGATAATAATATTTAGAATGTTACAAAAATGTAATAAAAATTCTATTGCATTATTAACTAATTAATTCTAAAATATAATTATGAAAAATTAACAAATTTAAGGAGAATAATAAAATGAAATGTAAAAATATTTTTTTGGTTTTAAGTATTATATTTTTAGTAATAATTACATTTAGTTTTTCTACATATGCTACGGAAGCTACGAGTGATACAGATGATACTCAAGTAAATTCAGAAGAAAGTAGCGAAACTTGGACAGATTTTTCTAAAGCTAAAGTTAACCTTGAAAAAACAAGCGATGTTAGGACATTTAAATTTAGTGTTTCAGGGGTAAATCCTATTGATAATCATGTTTATTACTATATGATTGGTGATGGAACAAGTACTCCAGATTTTTCAGTAAATAATGCACATCAACTATCATATGATAGTTCAAAAAAAGTTTTTTATAGTGGTAATGAAATTTCAGAATATTTAGAATTAGAGCAAGATTGCTATGTATATGTATCTGAACATTTTTTAAATTCAAATAGTGAATTTAAAGATAAGTTGGTTCTAGAAAAAATAAAATTAGATAAACCTGAACAAAAAAAATATACAGATGCTTTTTTTGCAACATTTATTTCAAGTGATTCAGACAATCAAAGAGTTCAAATTTTATTTGATACTCCATGGGGAAACAAAACAGTAAGAAAAATACATCTTAGAATTGGAAAAATATCTGATGATAATATACTAAAAAATATTTATGATAAAAAAAATAATGCATTTGAAAATCTTTTAAGTTATAGCAAAAACTCATCAGCATTTTATGATAAAGTAGTAAATTCAAATGCTGATTCATCAGCTGCTGGTGGTATAATATATAATGAACAAGGTACTTTATTCGATACAAATAATATTACTAAGGATGATTACTATTTTTTGTATGCAGAATTAGATGATGAAAATGGTAAATATGTTAAAACAGAAGGAGTTACTTTAGCTAGAGCTTATAAGTCTTCTATTGATAATAATAATTATGCATTATTTTTCTATGGTTCTGACAATTTCTCATGGAAAACTTTTGAAGGAAATAATGTTACTACACCAACACAAAACCAAACTCCAGCTCCAACTCCAACAAAACCAGCTGACCCAACTATTGCTACACAAAATTTACCTAATACAGGAGTTAGTTTTCTAGTTATTGTTGCAATTCTTATTATGTCTATTATTGGAATATACTCATATAAACAATATAAGAAAAATAATTATTAAAAATGACTATAAATTTTAAATAAAAGTGATTAAGTTTAATGAAATTAAAAGCAAAATTTGATTTATTAAACTTATCACTTTTTTATTTTAAACTTTTTTAACATAAAGTTTTACTAAATCTTGACATTATTTTTGATTGAATATAAAATATAGTAAGAAAATTATACTAATTCATCTATATTTTTTGGGTGAATTAATTAAAGGAGGAATATATTATGTCATTAGTAACAACAAAAGAGATGTTTGAAAGATCAATGAGAGAGCATTATGCAATAGGTGCTTTTAATATTAATAATATGGAGTTTATTCAAGCAATAACTGATGCTGCTGAAGAAGCAAAATCACCAGTTATTTTGCAAGTTTCATCAAGTGCTATCAAATATGCTAGAATGGGTTATTTAAAGAAAATGGTAGAAGCTGCTGTTGAGAGTACTACAATTCCAATAGCTTTACATTTAGATCATGGACCAGATTTTGAAACTTGTAAGATGTGTATTGATAATGGATTTACATCTGTTATGATTGATGCTTCAAAATATGATTTTGAAGAAAATGTTAGAATAACTAAAGAAGTAGTTGACTATGCTCATAGTCATGGAGTAGTTGTGGAAGCAGAACTTGGAACTTTAGCTGGTGTAGAAGATGAAGTTAATGTTTCAGATGATGATGCAAGATATACAAATCCTGATCAAGCATATGAGTTTGTTCAAAGAACAGGCTGTGATTCCTTGGCTATTGCAATAGGAACAAGTCATGGTGCATATAAATTTAAAGGTGAAGCAAAACTTAGATTTGACATTTTAGCAAAGGTTAAAGAAAAATTACCTAATACTCCTATAGTTTTACATGGGGCTTCAACTGTTATACCTGAATTAGTAGAAATGTGTAATAATAATGGAGCAAATATTCCTGGTGCCAAAGGATGTCCAGATGAAATGTTAAAACAAGCTGGTGAAAATGGAGTATCAAAAATTAATGTTGATACAGATTTGCGTTTAGCAATGACTGCACAAGTTAGAAGAGTATTTAATGAGTCACCTGAAGTATTTGACCCTAGAAAATATTTGGGAGCAGCGAGAGACGAAATAAAAAAAGTAGTTTTACACAAGATAAATGATGTATTTTGTAGTAATAATAAGGCATAATAAAAATATTATGGATTTTAAATCAACAATAATAACTGTTCTTATCCTAAGGTGTAATTCTTTAAGTATAATATGATTTTTAATTATTGTGAGGGAAAGAATATGATTTGGTTAATTGTATTAATTAGTATAATTATAATAGTATCAGTATTAGCTATTATTTTTGTAGTGTCAAATCAAAAAAAAGAGTTTAATTATATTTTAAATGAAGATGAAATTGCCAAAACTCTTAGCAAAGAATCTAAAGAATATAAAACAGAAATATTATCAGAAAAACGATTTAAAAAAATGTTATCAGAATCACTAGATAATCCTGACAATATAGAACTGCTAAAAAAAGATATTCAAAACAGACTTCGATTGTTTATGAAGGTTTCTGATATAGCTAAGGCAAGACAATGTAACGAACAATTAAAAAGAATAGATAATGCAGTAAAGCAAAGAGGAGTATAGCTGTGCTTGAATTAGAAGATAATAAACAATTCCTTTATGAATTATTAAATAAATTAGAGAGTATAAGAGATTCAATAAAACTTGAATCTCTTAAAAATGAGCTTAAAGAATTAGAAAATGAGGTAAATAAAGAAGACTTTTGGAATAACAAAGAATATTCTAATAATATCTTTTCTAAAATGAAAAGCATTCAAAAAAAAGTTAAATTTTATGAAGAGTTAAATAAAGAATTATTAAGTTTAATTGAAATGAATTCTTTATTACAAACAGAATATGATGAAGAACTATTTAATGAATTAATAAACAGTTCAAATAAATTAGAGGAAAACATTAATAAATTAGAAATAGAAACACTTTTTTCTAATAAATATGACTCAAATAATGCAATTGTTACTCTACACCCAGGTGCTGGAGGAACAGAATCACAAGATTGGGTCCAAATGTTATATAGGATGTATTCAAGATGGGCTAGTAGCAATAATTATTCAATTAAAGAACTAGACTATTTAGCTGGAGATGAAGCTGGAATAAAAAGTGTTACATTTTTAATTTCTGGTGAATATGCATATGGATATATGAAAGGTGAAATGGGAGTGCATAGATTAGTTAGAATATCTCCATTTGATAGTGGAGGTAGGAGGCATACTTCATTTGCATCTGTTGAAGTTCTGCCGGAAATTAATGATAATATCGAAATAGATATTAGACCTGAAGACTTAAGGATAGATACTTATAGAGCCTCTGGTGCCGGAGGACAACATATTAATAAAACTGATTCAGCTGTAAGAATAACACATTTACCTACAAATATTGTAGTATCTTGTCAATCAGAACGCTCTCAAACATTAAATAAAGAAACTGCTATGAGGATGTTAAGGTCTAAATTAATTAATTTGAAGGAAAAAGAAAACAAAGAAACAATTTCAGAACTTAAAGGAATTCAAAAAGATATTGCATGGGGAAGTCAAATTCGTTCATATGTTTTTTGTCCATATACTCTTGTAAAAGACCATAGGACAAACTATGAAGTTGGAAATGTAGAAAATGTTATGAACGGTGATCTTAATCAGTTTATGTATGAGTATTTAAAATATTGTAATTTTAACTATTGAAATAATACTTGTTTAATAGTATAATACAACATATTGAAACAAAATTATTACGGAGGAAAAATGGAAGAATTAGATTTAAAAGAATTAATATCTATATTTTTAAATAAAAAATATTTAATAATAATTGTATTATTATTATTTGCAATTTTTGGAATTGTTTATACAAATAAAATCTTAACACCACTTTACCAATCTTCTACTACTTTAGTTTTAGTTCAAATAGGATCAGATAATATATCTCAACAAACTTCTATTACAACAACTGATGTTACATTAAATTCAAAATTGGTCGATGATTATAGAGAAATTGCAAAAAGTAAAACTGTCGCCAGTACTGTAAAAGATAATTTAAATTTACAACAAAGTATAGAAGATATACAAGAAAGTATTTCTGTTACAGCAATTTCAGAAACGGAAGTAATTAAAATTACAGTTACAAATCCAGACCCAGAACTTGCTTATTCAATTGCAAATGAAGTAGCAATAGTGTTTAAAGATAAAGTAAATGAAATTTATAAAGTAAGTAATGTTCATGTTTTAGATAAAGCTGAAATTCCAAATGAACCTTCTAATATACATCTGCTTAAAAATATTGTTATTTTTATGTTTGTGGGATTTATATTAGTTTCAGCATATATTTTGCTTGTAAATATGTTAGATACAACTGTTAAAACAGATACTGACATTGAAAAGACTATAGGTTTGCCAGTATTGGCATCAATAGTATTAACAGATGAAAATGTAAAAAAGAAGATTAAAAAGAAAAATAATACTAGTGAAATCTTTGAAACTAATTCTGATGTTCAAATATTATATAAAAATAATAGTATAATTAAAAATGTATTAAATAATACCCATGATGAAAACATTAGTGCTTATTCTTATATAAATGGAAATACAGCCAACGAAAATAATAATGAAATTGAAGATATATATAAAAGTGTTAATGAGGCTAGAAAAAATAAAAAAAGAAAAGGTGGTAAGTAATAGTGAGAAATGAAATTGTTGTTTTTGAAAACCCTAAATCACCTGATGCAGAAATGTTTAGAAACCTAAGAACAAATATACAGTTTATGAATGCAGATTCAGATAAAAAAGTTATGCTTATTACAAGTACAGCACCTGGTGAAGGAAAAAGTTATGTAAGTGCTAATTTAGCAACAGCATTTGCTCAAATTGATAAAAAAGTATTAATAATAGATGCTGATATGAGAAAAGGCCGTCAATACAGTTTATTTAACTTAAATCCAAAACCTGGTCTTTCCAATTATTTATCTGGTGTAGTAGAAAAAAACTTTACAGATGATAAAGAAAATATTAATAGTTTTATCCAAGAAACAAATATTGATAATTTGTATTTACTTGCAGCTGGTAGTGTGCCACCTAATCCTTCAGAATTACTTGTTTCTAATAAAATGAATTCTATAATAGAGACTTTAAAAAATGACTTTGATATTATCATTTTTGATGCACCTCCATGTTTGATTGTTGCAGATGCTTTAATGATAGCTAGACTTGTTGATTTTTCTATTTTAGTTACTGCACAAAATATTACTAGAATGGAAGATTTAATAAAGTCAAAAACTACTATTGAAAATGTTGGTGGAAAAGTAGCTGGTGTAGTATTAAATAAAGTTCAAATTACATCAAAAAGATATGAAAACACATATTATTATGGAGAAAAAATAACTTCATATAAACCAAAGCAAAGAAAATAAAGGAAGTAATTTTAATATGATAGATTTTCATTCTCATATATTACCAGGAATTGATGATGGTTCTAGAGATTTTAATGAATCAATAAATTTATTAAAAGAAGCTAAAGAAAATGGATTTCATAAAATAATATCAACATCACACTATGCTATTAACACCTATGAAGTGCCTGAATATAAAAGAATTGAATTAATAAACAATCTTAAAAGTGAAGTGAATGATATTGATATTATACTTGGTAGTGAAATATTCTTAACTTATAATATTCTTGGTTTATTAAGTGAATATAAAGCATCTAGTATTAATAATACTAGATATATACTATTTGAATTACCACTAAGAAATTATTTTCCAAATTTAAGAGATACTTTAAATAAGATTAAAGAAAATAATTATAAATTAATATTAGCACATCCGGAAAGATATAAACTAATACAAGATGACTTTAATGTGCTATACCAATTAAGAGATATGGGAGTCTTATTTCAGTCAAATTATGCAAGTATTTTAGGCTTATATGGTCTTAGAGCTAAAATTGTAATGAAAAAAATGCTTAAAAATAGGTTAACTAACTTTTTGGGGTCTGATGTACACAGAGAAAAAACAATATATCCTAAAATACCAATAGCTTTAAATAAAATCTCAAAAATTATTTCACAAGATTATTTGGATGATTTAACATTAAATAATGCGCAAATAATTTTAAATGGTGAAAATTTATAATAATATTTGTGACAAATTTAAATATAAATAAATATTATAAAATAGAAGATTTTAAATTTAAAAACTTTTATTATCATTTACTCAAAGAAGGTAGACTAAATGAGTATTATTGTTCAAAAATTTGGAGGAAGTTCTGTTGCTAATATAGAAAGATTAGAACTAGTTGCAGATCATATAATTAGAGAAAAAGAAAAAGGAAATCAAGTCGTAGTTGTTGTTTCTGCCCAAGGAAAAACAACTGATAAATTAATTACTGAGGAAAAAGAAATAACAGATGAACCAGATAAAAGGGAACATGATGTTTTAGTTTCAACTGGTGAACAGATAACAATTGCAAAATTGTCTATGTTATTGATAAAAAAGGGTTATAAAAGTGTTTCACTTACAGGATGGCAAATTCCTATTATAACTAATAGTGAATATAATAATGGCAGAATAAGATATATTCATAACAAAACTATAGAAGACTATTTGAACTCAGACAATATAGTTGTTGTTGCAGGTTTTCAAGGTGTTGATGAAAATGGAAATATAACTACACTTGGTAGAGGAGGCTCTGATACAACTGCAGTTGCACTTGCGGCAAGTTTAAAGGCTGAAAGATGTGATATATATACTGATGTTGATGGCGTTTTTACTTCAGATCCTAGAATAGTGAAAAATGTAAAACAATTATCTAATGTTTCTTATGAAGAAATGTTAGAAATGTCTAGTATGGGTGCCAAAGTACTTCATAATAGATGTGTTGAAATTGGACAAAAATATAATGTACCTATATATGTTAAATCAACTTTTGAAAAAGAAAGTGTAGGTACATTAGTAAGTAAAAATAATTTAGAAGATTTAGTTATAAGCGGAGTAACTAAAGATGATTATATTTCTAGAATAACAATTGTAGGATTAGAAAATAAAATAGGAAAAACATATGAATTGTTTAAAATATTATCAAATAATCGTATTAATGTTGATGTAATTGTTCAATCATTCGGAGAATATATAACAAAAGATATTGCATTTACAGTAAAAATGAATGATTTAAATAAAACTCTTCAAGTATTAAACGAAAATAAAGATAAAATTGGTGCAAAAGATATATTGCATACAGAAAATTTATCAAAAGTGTCTATAATAGGTGTTGGAATAGCTAATAAGCCAGGTGTAGCTACTGGTATGTTTGAAGCTCTTTACGAGAATAATATTAATATGCATATGATAACAACATCTGAAATTAAGATTTCAGTACTTGTTAATTCAAATATGGCTGACTTAGCAGTAAAAGCTATACATGAAAAATTTATAGATTAAAAAAGTGTACATTAAAGTACACTTTTTTTGTTCTAAAATAAATATTTTTGAATAAATAGTAATTAAATAAATAAGTTTAATTAGAAAGGTTTAAACATGGACGATTATAATAAAAACGAAAAAACATTTCAAAATATTGTTTTAGAAAACAGAGAAAAGTTAAGCTTAACTGGTATAAAAGACGTATTTAGCTTTGATGACCAAATTATTATTATTGAAACTGAATTAGGGCTATTAACAATAAAAGGAAGCAATTTAAAAATAAATAAATTAAGCATAGACACTTCAGATTTTATAGTTGATGGGAAAATAGACAGTTTAATTTATTCAAATTCGAATATTAGTAATAAAAAAGAAAGTAGTTTATTTAGTAAAATTTTTAAATAAGGATTGTGTATTGTAATGTATAATTATTCTCAAGAACAAATTTTTATTTTCTTTTTTATAATAGGAATTATAATAGGAATTATATTTGATGTATTTAGATCAATAAGAAAAGTTATTAAATCTAATAATGTAATTACTTTTATTCAAGACTTACTATTTATAATAATATCTGGAAATTTGATTATATATTCTATTATAAAACTTAATAATGGTTTTATTAGATTTTATATTTTTTTAGCTATAACAATAGGAATTTCAATTTATTTTTTGACAATAAGTAACATTTGTGCTATAATATTAACAATATTTATTAAAATTTTTATAAATATATTAAAATATCCAATCAAGTCTTATAAAGTATTAGCTAAGAAATACTTAAAACGTAAAAAGAAGGATTTTTAAGAATTTTGTAGAATATTACTATTGAAAAATATTAATTAAGGATACTAAAAGATGAATATTTTTAAATTTAATAAACTAATGAATTACATATTAATAGCAGTTATAACATATACTTTAATTACATTTATTAATCAACAAACAAAATTAAATTCATATTCTAAAGATATTTCATATTATAATACTCAAATTGAAGAATTAAAAGAAAAAAAGGAAGAACTAATTGCAACTCAGGAAAATGTTAATTCTGAAGAATATATTGAAAAAATAGCTAGAGAAAAATTAGATATGTATTTACCTAATGAAACAGTTTATATTGATGCTAATAAATAGTTATTTCATATTATTTTTGAGTAATTTAATTATATTAAATTACTTTTTCTTATTTTAAAATCCAAAGTTAATTAATTAAATATTTAATAAATTTTAAGGGGGCAATAATGGAATTAGAAGGTTTGTCTTTAATAGATCTTAAAAATCTTGCTAAAGCTAGAGGAATAGAAAACATTTCAAAATTAAAAAAAGCTGATTTAATTAAGAAAATATTAGAAAATTATGATTCTAATAAAAATGAAGAAAAAAATGCTAATACAAAAGAAACTCAAACAAATGTAAAAAATCAAGAAAATTCTGATGTTGGTTACAAATTAAATAGTGAAGATGATGAATATGTTGAAGGAATTTTAGAATTATTACCTGATGGATATGGATTTTTAAGAGGAGATAATTACTTATCTACAAATAAAGATGTTTATGTTTCACCTGTCCAAATAAGAAGATTTAAACTAGATACCGGTGATATGGTGAAAGGAATTAAGAGAACGCCTAAAGAAGGTGAAAAATTTCCAGCACTTATTTATGTAGGTGAAGTTAATGGTGAGCATCCAGAAAAAGCTATGAAAAGAAAAAATTTTGATGATTTAATTCCAATATATCCTCAAGAAAAATTAAAACTTGAAACCTCTTCAAATGGATATACTATGAGATTAATGGATTTAATGTCACCAATAGGAAAAGGCCAAAGAGGTATGATTGTAGCTCCGCCTAAAGCAGGAAAAACTACTATTCTAAAACAAATAGCAAATAGTATTACAGCAAATAATCCGGAAGTTTATTTAATAGTTTTATTAATAGATGAACGTCCAGAAGAAGTAACAGAAATGAAACGATCTATAAAAGGTGATGTAATCTATTCTACATTTGATGAACAACCAGAACATCATGTTAAAGTTGCCGAAATGGTTATTGAAAGAGCTAAAAGACTTACTGAACATAATTATGATGTTGTAGTCTTATTAGATAGTATAACTCGTTTAGCTAGAGCTTATAATTTAGTTATACCATCATCAGGAAGAACACTATCTGGTGGATTTGACCCAGCGGCTCTTCATAAGCCAAAAAGATTTTTTGGTGCAGCTAGAAATACAGAGGATGCTGGAAGTTTAACTGTACTTGGAACTGCATTAGTTGACACTGGAAGTAGAATGGATGAAGTAATATTTGAAGAATTCAAAGGTACTGGAAATATGGAAGTATTTTTAGATAGAAGTTTATCTGAAAAAAGAGTATTTCCAGCAATAGATATAAATAAATCTGGTACTAGAAGAGATGAATTATTATTAACTAAAAAAGAATATGAAATAGTAAATATGCTTAGAAAAAATTATTCTGGTTTGTCTACTGCTGATTTTACTGAAAGAATTCTTAATCAAATGATGAAAACAAAAAATAATCAAGAATTTATTGATATTATTTCTAAAAATATAAGATAATAAATTCATATGATTTATATTGGAAAATTCATCATAGTTAATCATCATTTATAAATCGTTGTTATAATAAATATAAAAATTTATTTAACAACGATTTTTTGAGCGAAAAAATGAAAGGTGGATAATCGATGTTAACAATACTAAAAAAATTTTTTATAAAATATTCTATACATATATTTTTTATAATTATTTTAATATTTATTAATATTTATTTTCAAACTTGTCCTTCTAAGATTTTAGGAAACATAATAGATTTATTACAAGTCCCTAATAATGAAGAATTAATAGTAAATAAAATTGCATTTTTAATATTCTCAGCTTTAGCAATTATTCTTTTAAGAATTGTATGGAAGTATTTAGCTGCAATTGTATCTCGTACACTTGAAAAAGATTTAAGAGATAATTTGTTTTCTCATTTTTTGAAAATAAATTTAAATAGTATCCAAAATATAAAAAACGGAGAGTTAATGTCATATTTTATTAAAGATGTTAATGAAGTTAAAAGATTTGTTTATTCATGCATTTCTGATGGAGTACGTGTAGTAGCAATACTACTAATTGCAACATATACTATGAAAAACGTAAATTTAACATTAACTATTGCAGTACTTATTCCAATAATAATTACAGATATCATTATTGTTTTTATTAGAAAATATATTGAAAAATATTTTAAAAAATCTCAAAACTATTATACTAAACTTTCAGAATATGTTCAGGAAAGTACAGATGGTATTAGAACTATTAAAACATATTCATGCGAGGATTCACAAATAAGTAAATTTATAAAAAAGAATAATTTATTGAAAAGAGGCAATATTGCTGTTGATTTATATTCAACATTATTATCTATTTCAGTAAATATCTGTTTTGGATTTTGTTATGGTATAACAATTATTTATGGTTCTAAACTAGTTTTAAATGGTATAATTTCAGTTGGAGAATTTGTTGCTTTTAATGGATATATAGATTTATTCTTTTATCCTATATTTTCAATCCCAAGGTTAATTGCTAGATTCAAAAGAGCTCAAATTTCATATAGAAGATTAGACTATATTTTTAGTATTGAAGAAGAATCTCTAAGACTTATAAATGAGTCTAATGAAAATATTCATGGAGATATTAAAATTAATAATTTAACATTTACATATCCTGAGTATACTGACAAAGTTTTAAAAAATATAAATATTGAAATAAAAGAGGGACAAACTTTAGGAATAATAGGAACAATTGGAAGTGGAAAAACTACACTTATGAATCTATTACTAAGATTATATAGCATTCCTAATGGAAAAATACTAATTGGAGATAAAGATATTAATGACATAGATTTAGTTTCATTAAGAAATAGTATTTGTTATATAACACAAGATAATTTTTTATTTTCAACAACAATTAAAGATAATATAGAATTATTTAAAGAAGGATTTAATGATGAACAAATACATTTAAGCACCGAAAAAGCAATGTTTGCTGATGATATAAAAGAAATGAAAGAAGGTATTTATACAATTATTGGTGAAAGAGGAATAGATTTATCTGGTGGTCAAAAGCAAAGAGTAGTTATTTCAAGAGCATTTTTAAATAATAAAAATATTGTAATTTTTGATGATACTTTTTCAGCTTTAGATAATAAAACAGAAGAGTACTTATTAAAAAATATAAAAGAACTATCACATAATAAAACATGTATTATAATATCAAATAGAATTTCAGATGTTAAAGATTCAGATCAAATTATAGTATTAGATGAAGGGAGAATAGTAGAACAAGGAACTCATAGAAATCTAATTAATAATAATGGACTGTATCATAAATTTTACATACGACAATTATCAAAGTCTAATGAAATATTTTCATAAATTATGGTTGAAAGGAGGAAATATAATTTGAAAAGTAAGACATTTAAACGTTTTTTAGATATTGCAAAACCACATTCAAAAACAATTATTTTATTATCATTACTTGCAGTTATAATAAATATAATTGAAATATTAAAGCCATATCTTGTTAAAATTGTAATAGATAATTATCTTAGTTTTAATATAAGCAAAATAGGTCTTGTTTCAATAAATTTAATTGGAATTACATATTTAATAATAGTCATACTTGGAAATATTTTAGATTTTATTTCAAGAATGAAAACATCTAAAATGGGTGAAGAAGTCTTATATGAAATCAGAAATAAAATATATAAATATTCACAATATGCTAATATTTCTTTTCATGATAAAACTCCAGCTGGAAAGCTGTATGTTAGTATTACAAGTGATGTTGAAGATATCTCTTCATTATTTAAAGATGTTGTAACAACTTTATTCAAAGATATTATTTCTATTATTTCAATAGTATGCATTATGTTATACTTTAGTTTAAAATTAAGTTTAATTACATTTATAGTTTTTCCTTTTGTAATAATAGTATCTATTATTCTTACTAATTTGTTAAATAATATTTATAAAAAATCTAAAATAATTAGATCAAAAATTAGTACATTTTTAGCAGAATCTATTTATGGTGCAAAACTTATAAAGATATTTAATATTGAAAAGCAAAAAGAAGAGA
>AUXO016324127.1_pt1 | contig 13565 bp, 13 predicted proteins | sample 768731 | NCBI WGS metagenome assembly AUXO01 (sample SAMN02715735, study PRJNA202380) | gut metagenome | biome: sheep rumen | host: Ovis aries | place: New Zealand: Palmerston North
TAGGCCAAGTGATCGAACTGACGCAATAACTTCCATGCGGTACTTGCTCTCGATTTGCTGCTTAATAAAAGGGTTTGGAGCAGAGAGCTTCAAAACACCACCCTCTAAAGAAATGAACTTTAGGCGTGGGAAATAGGTGAGATAAGCCATGTCAGAAACGCGGCTTTTGATCTCGTCCAGAATGCTTTGCCAGTTGTTTGGCATCTCTCTACCTCCTTTACTCCCTATATTATACGACTTTTCCACAGTTTTTGGGCAACCTGTGGAATATTTTCTAATAATAATTATAGCTAACAGATTAGAGTTTTCCACAGGACTTTTATTACAGGGGAGGCGCTGTGTAAAAGTTCTTGATAAAAGTGGAAAAAATTAGTATAATAGACACAATTCATTAAATAAAACAATAATTAGAAAGTCAGGATAACACTTATGCCAAAACGTACTTATCAGCCGCACAAGCGTCAGCGCAAAGTTGAGCACGGCTTCCGCAAGCGCAATGCAACCGTTAATGGCCGCAAGGTTCTAGCTCGCCGCCGCATTAAAGGACGCGCTCGTCTAACAGCTTAATGTTAGCCAAGAAATACCGCTTTCATTCGCGGGGTGGTGTAAGATACACTTACCAGAATGGCAAATCCATAAGGGGATCTCGTATCTCCTTAGTTTTTGCTGAAAACGCTAGAGGTAAACAGCGCTTCGCTGTTGTTGTAAGCAAAAAAGTACTAAAATCCGCCGTCGGCAGGAATCGAATTCGTCGCCGTGTCTACGAAGCAATTCGTTCGCAGTTGTCAGAAATTAATAAGCCTGTAGATTGTATCTTTAATATCTATAACAGAGAAGTGCTGGATATGGATTTCGAGAAGCTACAAAGTCTGATTGCAGACTTGCTTAAAGAGGCGGAAATAGTATAAAATTAGAAAAGTTTAACGAAAGGATGTGTGATGTTTAGTTTGATCGATATGTTAGTCGTTCGCCCAATCGTCAACATTCTTTTTATTATCTATAACTTTGTTGGTGACTTTGGCCTCGCCATTATTATCTTTGTTGTTATCGTAAAACTTCTAACCTTGCCGCTTATTAAGCGCCAGCTTCATCAGACTCGCATGATGCGCGAGATGCAGCCGGAGCTAGCAGAAATCAAGAAGCGCTGCAAGGGCAACCGTCAGATGGAATCTCTCCAGATGATGGATCTTTATAAGCGCAAAAATATCAAGCCATTCCGTTCTTTCTTGTTGGTTTTGATTCAGCTTCCTATCTTCATGGCGCTCTTTACCGCAATCAACGTTACGGTTCGCCCATGTGAAGTTTCTGGCGACTATAATGTTGCTGTTTCTCGCTGTGCTAGCACAAAAGAGGGCAATGAGACTAAATATAATGTAAATCATTCTGCCTATCCATTTGTAAGAACAATGCCTCGCATTAACGAGATTATTGAGAAACAGAAAAATTACTTTGTTTCCTTCCAGGAAGCTTCCGACGAAGAGAAGGGTAGTGTTATCTATGACTTTGAGCCAAAGCTCTTTGGCCAGGTTCACTTGGATGTTACAGCTCTAGAATTTACGGGTCTCTTCGCTGAAGGCAAAAAGCGCAAAGCTATTAGCTCGATTGTAGTTCTTGTAATGGCTATCGCATCTGCCTTTGCTCAGTTTATTGTCGCTCGCCAGAATGATCCAAGTCGCAAGAAGGGCAAGAAACAGCGTTCTATGCGCCAGATTATGAAAGAGGCTGCAAAGGGCGGCAAAGAGCCAAGTCAGGAAGAGATGAACGCTATTGCGCAGCGTCAGACTACTATGATGATGCCATTCATGATGCTCTTTATCATGATCAACCTTCCAGGCGCTCTAGTCATGTATTACTTCTTGAACAACCTCGTAACAATTGTAACTAATAAGATCGCCTTGAACAGTAAGCTTTCCGAGATGGAAGCTGCTGCAGACAAGAAGATCTTGAAAGAGCTCAAGGCTCACGAAGCTGTCGAAGCGGAGATTGTTAAGGATGTCCTAATCGATAACTCCGATTCTAAAGATTCCAAATCAAGCCATTATGGCAATAAAAATAAAAAATCTAGCACCGATTCAGGTGTACATATTACCCGTATTTCCGCTTCTAATAAGAAAAGGAGGAAATAATTATTATGAACACTGATGAATCGATTCGCTTCGCAACGAAGTATCTAGAAGATCTGCTATCATTCTTCGGTATTAATGTTGCGGTTTATTCTACGATTGAGGATGATGTGATTCAGCTATCTATCCCAAGCACGAGCATGAACTCTTTGCTTATCGGTAAGAATGCAAATAATCTCAAGGCTTTGCAACACGTTGTCACGATGACCTTGATTGCTCGCAATGCAGAAGTAAAACGCGTAAATATCGATATTGCAGATTACAAACGTCAGCGTGCAGACAAGATTGAACAGCAGGCCGAACGCTGGATTCAGGAAGTCCGCCGCACTGGCCAAGAGAAAATCTTGAATCTAAACGCTGCTGATCGCCGTACGGTTCACAAATTCTCCGAAGATTATTCAGATATTGAAACCTTTAGTACTGGCGAAGGCAAAGAACGCGTCCTTCATATCAAGAAGAAAGAAGACTAAATAAAAGTAGCCCCGAAAGGGGTTATTTTTTGTTTAAAAAAGTATTGAGCTATAGCTTGCAAGGTAAAAGGCGGATATATATAATTCTTCGAATATGAAGGAGAAGAAACAGTTAGGGAACGTCTGGCTTTCTCGAAAAGTCATGACTAGAGTCTTGGGTGTGGATATAAGAAAAATTGAGCAAATAATCAAAAGAGAGCCAAAGCTGGGCAGGGGATATATGAAGCGAATTGGGAGTATGTGGCGCGGCAAGAATTACTATAATGCGAATCTAGTTCGGGAGATAGTTGGAATGCAAAACGAAAGACTAAAACAAATCCTGCAAGGGCATAATCAGCTACTAATTGTCTAAATAACAGAGGAGAGAAGGCACTTTTCCACATGGTGTAAAACTCTGACTATTGCAAAAAGGCAGGGAAATGTTGTAATATTTTCACACCTGTGGAAAAATAATTTATACAAGTGAATATATAACATAATAAAAATCTAAAAAAGCAAATCAATAACAACTAATAACACGACATAAAAATAAAAATTGTCAAAGCAACTCAAAACAGAAAGAGTAAATGTTGTCAAAAATGAAACAAGCTGGATGAGTGCTGATTATGGAAAATAAATACTAGCAACAGAACTTTAAAAGAAACTCGGCACGATATAGATAATTACAAAACCGCAACTACTAGCGCCCTACTAGAATAGGCAGCGAAAAAGTAACTACTTTTCACGCAAAACTTTTCACGGACGGAAGTGAAAATAGAGCAATAGAAAAAGCTAGTTCCGCTATAATCTGAGGACGACATCAAAAAAGAGGGTCCGTAGACCCTCTAAAACGCGCTCTAACTAGTTTGCGTATCCATTTCCTATAATGACTATGATATCTACATCTGCGTACTCTGAGAGGCTTTCAGGAACCTCAGAGGAAACAGTGGCGTTTGGATAGATTGCCTGAAGCTTCTTGATTGTTTCTGGTAAGTCTTCCCTATTTTGGTAAATAAATACGCCATCTTGTTCCTTAAGGTCGTCTGGAGCGTCGCCGACGCTATCTACGGTTAAGCCTTCATCTTCGATAGTTTGCTTATTACTCGATGCAAGCCCTGCTACTTCGGTGCCGTTTAATACGGCGATTGTAGCGTCTTCGGCGGCCGCACCATCGGCGTAGAGACGCTTCTGGATGAAGTTGTGGATTCTATCATAAGTCATACCGACCGGGAGGACGTAGCTAATACCATTTTCCATGCCAGTAGTCATGAGGGCGGCTTCTCCGTCATAATTCTCGATCGTAGAGAGCGTCTCCATGTTATTGATATTAATCTCCTTTGCGAGGCGCATAAGGGTCTTGATATCGGTATCTTTGAAGGTTGTGCGGAGATTGTCGCCTACGGCATTTAGAAGGCCTGTAGCGGCACCTAGATCGGTTACGAAGTTGGTAGTCCTAGCTTTCTGAACGAGGGCGGCGATTATTCTCTGCTGAAAATACTCGCGCGAGAAGTTGCCGCTAATAGCACCATAGCCACCATGGCCATTACGTGCCCTAGCTACACTAAGGGCGTCAGTTCCGTTTAGATGAATGACCTGTTGTGTAGGATAAGAGAAATAGACTGTGTATCCGTCTTGCTCTTGAAGACCGCGTTCGTCGGAGACTTCAATCGTGGTCTCTGGGCCGTCCCATGTCTGATCACCATATAAGAAGACTACGTCGATACCGCCAAGGGCATCTACGACTTGGAGCATGGCGCCCCAGTTTACGTGGACTTTATAGTGAATCTCTACGCCAAGAATATCTTCGAATGCGCTAGCGAGATGGTCTTGGCCTTCGGTTTCGTAATGCTTGATACTCTCTTCGCTACCGTCGTTTTGGGAATAATGACAATAAAAGACCTCATTTAATTTACCTGTAGCGGTACAGGCATCTTTTTTGTAGTGAAGGTCGCGCGGAAGCGAGATTGCTTTGATATCGCCGGTATCCTGATTAATAGAGACCATCATCATGGAGTCGGTTAGAAGACCGCCGTCGTAATCGGAACCATCCATCGAGTATCCTTCTGTGCCGAAGATTAGGATATTGGTCCTACCTTTTTCGTCGGCTTGGAGTGGAGTTTTGTCGTCGGCAAAAAGAAGACCAAGGATTGAGCTATCGTCGCCAGTGATTTTCTTGTATTTTTCGTTGATGTAGTTGTAGGCCAAAACGCCGCAGCCGCCAAGAATAACTACGATAATCAACAAAACCCAAGGCCACTTACGATGCTTCTTCTGCTTGTATCGTCCAGCATCGCGGCGAGCTGCCTTCCTAGCTTGCTTTTGTTGCTTGTTCCAGGATTTGCGCTTTTCTTTGGCTGGAACTTCGTCAAAATCTGTCGCATCTACATCATGCATATCTGCTAAAAATTCCCTTGCTGCTGCGCTGCCGCTTTCTTCTCTTTCGAGACCAAGCTCTTCGGCTTTCTTTTTGCGCCCCAGGAAACCCTTCTTTTTCTTTGGTTTATCAATAACACCAAGTTCTCGATTAGAGGACTTGTTCATGATTTGCTCGCTATATTCAATCTGCTCTTGCTGTTGCTGGCGGCGACGAGCAAGCTTGCGTGCTTCGGCTTGTTGCTGAGCCTTAGCAAGTTCGGCATTCTTTTGAATTTGTTGCTGCTTGTGTTCTTCGAGCTCCTCGCGCGAGCTGCGGCGAACACTTGCTATTCTGCTACTGTCTGCTACGACAGGAGCTTTCTCGGTCTTGCGCACGGAAACAATAGTGCTTTTGCTGACCTTTTGTGGTGCTTGCGAACCAGCCCGGCGAAGCATAGCTGCCTGGCTTTTCGACACAGAATTATTACTTTTTTTGGATCCACTCCTCCGCTGAAGTCCGTCCACTGAACGACTATTCATATGTATTCTATTTTAACATATGGACTTTGAAGCGCCAAAATGACCACTCTTCTCTCAAGGAGTCAGAGATGAAGTCGGAAGTTGTATAATTAATTCTAAAGGCGGAGGCGTAATGAAAATAACCTATATTGTTAATCAGATAACGCAGCTTGGCGGAATCGAACGTGTTATATCGATGCTGTCGAACTATTTTGTCGAGAAATACGGCTACGAAGTCAGGATCGTGTCTTTGAATACCAAAGAAACTGACGAGTGTGGGTTCGATTTTAATCCTAAAATCACAATCAAGCATTGCGGCTACAGTCCAGAAGAATACACAAACCGACGACTTCTCAATAGTCGCATCCGCGAGATTTTGAAAGACGAAGAGGAGCGCGATACTAATGTTGTTGTTGCTTGTCACGGCAATATTGCGGATATGATTGCTCTTAACAAAAAACTCTTTAGTGGTAAAGTTGTCTTTACGGAACATTCGGCGTGGGAATACTATACGAAAGCGCGAAAGATAGCGCAACTTCTCTTCTATAGAAAGGCAGATAAACTTGTTGTTTTGACTGAAGCAGCGGCAAGTATTTATCGAAAATATGGTCTTAAAAATGTTGAAGTAATTCCTAATGCGGTTAGAGAAGCGCCGAAATTTAAAAATGCTGGCCACAAAACGCATGAACTAATAGCGATTGGTCGCCTTGAAGAGGTAAAAGGTTATGATAACTTAATTCATGCCGTGAATCTCATCAAAAACAAGCTAGGGGACTGGAAAATCGTGGTCTATGGCACTGGCTCGCAAGAAGAAGAGCTTAAGAAACAGATTAAAACTTTTGGTCTAGAGGAATATGTTAAACTGGCTGGCCCTACAAATGAAGTGTTTGAAAAATTACATGATGCTTCTGGATATCTTCTAACTTCGCGCAGTGAAGCCTTCCCTATGGTTGTGCTTGAATCTTTGGCCTGCGGAACACCGGTAGTCTCATATGCTTTCCCAGCGATTAAGGAAATAAATAAGAATGGCTCGATTCTGGAAGCAGAACCACGAAACGACTATGCGGCTTTTGGTGAGACTGTCCTAAGACTTATCGAGGATGAAAAACTAAGAGAGAATCTCTCCGAGAGGTCACTAGAAGAGGCTAAAAGGTATGATATTGGCGAAATTGCCGGTCAATGGAAAACGCTTTTTGAGGAGGACTGAAATGGCCTTGCTGGCGCGTTATAAGGGTAATCATGGTATAATAATCCTATGAATAAGATACTTATAACGGGTGGTACTGGATATATTGGCTCTCATACTGTTGTAGAGTTGCTTCAGACTGGCAACTATGAGGTTGATATTGTAGATAATCTTGCAAACAGCAAGGACACTGTCATAGACGACATCGAAAAGATAACAGGTGTTCGTCCTAATTTCTATCACTTTGATCTCCTAGACGAGACGAAACTTCGTGATTTGTTCCGCGAGAATGACTACAAAGCCGTAATTCATTTTGCTGGCCTTAAGGCTGTTGGTGAATCTGTCGAGCAGCCACTACGCTACTATGAAAATAACCTTTTGAGCACTCTAAATATTTTGAAGTGCATGAAAGAGTTTAATGTAAACGAGATTATCTTCTCTTCTAGCGCTACGGTTTATGGCGACAGAGACAATGTTGCTTTGACTGAGGATATGCAGACTGGTATTGGTATTACAAACCCTTATGGTCGCACCAAGTTCATGATCGAAGAAATCCTAAAAGATTTCTGCAAGGCAGACGAAACGAAGCAAGCTGTCATCTTGCGCTATTTCAACCCTATCGGTAATCACGAATCTGGCCTCATCGGCGAAGATCCAAATGGTATTCCAAACAACCTAATGCCAATCATTATGCGCGTTAGCCAGGGTCGCATTCCAGAGTTAAGCATCTACGGTGACGATTATGATACTCCAGACGGTACATGTATTCGCGACTATATCCATGTTGTAGATTTGGCAAAAGGCCATCTTGCAGCCCTAGAAAAGGTTACTAAACCTGGCATTTCTATCTATAACCTTGGTACCGGCAAGGGTACAAGCGTAAAAGAAATGGTCGCTGCCTTTGAAGAGGCCAGTGGTAAGAGCTTGCCGCATAAGGTTGCTGGTCGCCGTGCTGGTGATTTGCCAAGCATCTTTGCAAATGTAGACAAGGCAGAAAAAGAGCTCGACTGGAAAGCTACCCGAACAGTTGCTGACGCGATGCGCGATACGATGAAATTCTTGAACAAGGAGCAATAATATGGCAAAGGATACAAACTATAAGTTTACAATCAAGGACTTTTGTAAATATGTTCTTAAATGCTGGCCAATCATTGTAATTTGTGCCCTTCTAGGTGGCGCAGCGGCTGTTTATTCATATAAGCATCAGTCTACAAGTTTCTCGTCTTCTGCAACCATAATGGTTTATGAAAGCGACTACGAGTATGCGGGATCTATCTCTCCATATGCGCAAATCTCGTCGATTCTAACTAGTAAAGAAGCGTATAAGGCTGCCGGTATAACAGTAAAAGAAGGAAGCCTCGACGGTGTTACGATAGTAGAAAAGACTACTGGAATCTTAACCTTGAGTGACTCCAGTGCTGATGAAACGAAGGTAAAAGAGAATCTGGAATTTGTCATAGCTAACGCTGAAAAAGTAATCGCAAAAGCATATGATGACGAAAAACAATATCATGTTAAAGTTCTAAATGCAGCAGGCGAACCAGCGGCTGACTCTACTAAGAAAGATAAAGTATTCTCTTCTGGCCTCATCTTGGCTGCATCTCTAGTTGTCGCTATAGTAATAGACTTCATAGCATTCAATAAAAAAGCTGCCTAAAAAATACCCCCGAAAGGGGTATTTTTTTATTTTGCCAATAAATTGATCAGTTTGACGGGTAGGATGGGGCTAATAAAGCTCAGAAGGGCGATAATACGTTGCTTTTTAGGGGATTTTCCAGAGAAAAGAACGGTTTTTCTGTATTTCTTTATGATGCTCTTGCATTCAGATGCCTGGGCCGGGTATTCCTTAGTCTGTTTGTATCTATCAAGGATTTCTAATATAAAATAAGCTTCCATAAAAAGGCGAATGATTGATGCTCTGCTATATCCTTCGCTCTTCGCGATTATCTTGAGCGCTTCAAGCCCGTCCATTCGACTGGGTTTAAAATTAGACTTCGTAAGACTAGAACTGTTCTTTCTGTAGCCGTAGAGTTCTTCGTTGTTCAAAGAAATGGTGCCGCACTTCTTTAGGTAGTTGTAATTAAAATAGAGGTCTTCCGCCACCGAGAATTTCTCGAAACGCAAGTTTCCGATTAGTTCTCTTTTGTATAGTTTACAAACTGGACCCGCGAGCAGTTTCCCTAACAGGAGATCTTCGATTGCTTGATTTTCGGAGATTTTGCGAGAATTAGGCTGTTTTTTGAAAAACGATACTTTGCTCTCGAAGTTTACGTATTTGACGCAACTCAAATCTATATCCTCCACCATTCCCTCTAGAAGGCACTCCAAATAATTTGGCGATACAATATCATCACAGTCGATAAAAGCGATATATTGCCCTTTTGCGAGCTCTAATCCCTTATTCCTGGCGCCGCCAGCACCAGAATTCTTGATACTACAAACGTGAATTCTTTTATCTTTCTTCTCGAAACTTTTGCAAATACGTAGCGACCCGTCAGTCGAGCCGTCATCGATCAAGATTAGCTCGAAGTTCTTGTAGCTTTGAGAAAGAATACTCTCTAGACAGGCAGAGAGATATTTCTCGCTATTGTAGACCGGAACAATGACAGATATTAGTTCTTTGCTCATGATAGAAACCTAAATGGAATAATTTCACTATTTCCCATTACGAAATAAACAAGAATAAAATAGCAGGCGAGGGTTGTAACGTAGAGAACTCGCTTGAAGGCTGGATTGTCTTTGAATCTGTCGATTCCTAGCCAGATGCCAAAAGTTGCCATAGGCCAGAAATAGTCCGACATTCTTCCGATATATGCGGAATAGAAGCCGAGGCCAGCATAGAATAGATTACAAATAATAACGATAGTTGCGAAGTCGCTTAGCTTCTCTTCGCCTTGTTTGGTGAATTTTCTTGTAAGCAGTAACAAGGCGGAAAGTGCAAAGAAGATAATGAAATCAAAATTAACAAGGGTGCCGTCATAGGCAGCCAAAGTTTCAGCGTATTTAGAGGGCATTAGACCACTAGACAAAAGAAAACCGATAGCTTTTGGAAATACGAGAAGTGTAATTAATGAAAAAACAATTATGACTGTCGCGCACTTTTTTAGATCGAAATGCTTGACTAGTAATATGGCGATTAAAACTGGTACAAGAAGAACGGCAGTAAAATGCAGGGAGCAGGTCAATATGAGCAGCAGTGTATTTGCTAACAGGCTGCGAGGCTTTTGGAAGACGTTGACAAGAAGCACGGAGAAGACGGAGATAGCTGCTGCTTGTCTCATGCCATTGATACAATAAGGCGCCATAATCATAACAATAGAGCCAAATAGTAGCCACCAGTTGCTCGAATCGAGTTTTCTAGAAAAAACATACAAGAAACTAAAAGTCAGGAGTGAATAAGCGAAGAAATACGTAAAATATCCGTATGCGAAGTGATGAAGAATTTTGATTAAGAAAACCGCTGTTGGCTCCATGCTGAAAGTTTGGATCCTCTCTAGGCTTCTAGAGAAATCTTCGGTGGATATTTCGTCGAACATTTGAACGTAAGCTGCAGAATCTGTTCCAACGCCAAAGCGCAGAGCAATACTAATAGCTGGAACCAAAACGCATAGGAAGCCAAAGATTTTCTTGTCTGTCTTCTTTCTAAGGAATGCAAAAAAGAAAGTCAAACAGAAAATGACGAGATAGAAAACAATACTGGCTATTTTAGAAAGAATCATATATTTCCTCGAGTTTCTTTACACTGTTGCGAATGTCGTACTTATCTATTTTACTCCCTGAAGCGCTTCTCTTTTTCTGGACTTCTGTATTTACAAACTCTTTTACCCAATCTTCGCCTGAGTCAATCTTGAGAAACTTGGTATTATCTGAAATTTTGGTTTCTTTTGGAACAAAGACGCTGAAAAGACAAGGTAGCCCCGAAACTTGAGCTTCGATGCCAACGGTAGGGACACCTTCGAATTTTGAAGGCAGGGCGAAAATGTCGGCCATCGAATAATACTTATTGATATCTGGTTGAGAATCGAGGATGAAAATCTGTTTCTTGGAAGCTAATCCGTCGACCTTCTCTTTTAAAGATTCTTTAAGCGAGCCATCGCCCAAGATAAATAGGGCTGAATCTGGCTGCTCCTTGTAAACCTTATCAAAAACATCGATTAACCAAGCTTGGTTTTTGACTTCTTCTAATCTACCAACGTTAAGAATAATCTTTGTTTTGTCTCCGAGTTTGTACTTCTTTCTTAACTCTTTGCGAAAATCTGCATTAAAGAAGAATTTTTCGGTGGCTATGCCATTATTAATAACGGTATAATCCTGGTTTTCTCCATACAAGAATTTCCCTGCGTCAATGCCACAAGCGAGTTTTTTGGTAGCGAGCTTGTTGAGTTTACGGCGCAAAATTGCCGACACGGCTTTTTTGAATGGAGAATAAAGATTTGCATTGAAAGTATTATGCGAGTGAGAAACTAGATGTTTTGCTCCGCCCATCTTCGCGCCCTTTAGTGATAGTGCGGACATAAAATCAATGTGGCTATGGACGATTTCGTAATTGCCCTCTTTGACGATCTTTGCGACGTCTTTTTCGAACCTCCACGGGGCTTTAATGCGATTATCTTTGACGCGATAGATCTTTGCTCCGCCCTTGATAAGCTCATCTTCGAAAGCAAATTTCTTTCCGTCACGAGGCTGCATAAAAGTAAGAATATCGAACTGATATTTTTTATGATCAATATTTCTCCAGGTATTCATTAAGAATGATTCGGCACCGCCTCTATCTAGGCCGCCAATTATATGTAAGATTCGTTTCATTTTGAGATATCCAAATAAATTTTACGCATATCGGTTAGAGAAGAACGGAGAGAAAATGCTTCGTCAAAAGGAATATGGTAATCGTACTCTTTAAGATAGGCTTTCTCGACCTTTTCTGCAAACTCCTTAGGGTTTTTCAAATCATACGAAATCTGCTTGTTGTTCTTAAAGATTTCGCGATGACCACGGTTGTCTGAAATGATAATAGGGAGGCCGCAAAGCTGGGCTTCGACCACGCCAAGACCTAATCCCTCGCGGATAGATGCAGAAACTGCCAAATCGCAGCTTTGTAAAATTCTGTAGATATTATTTCTGTATCCCAAGAAATAGACCTGCTTATCAATGCCGAGCGTGTTGACTAATTCCTTTGTCTGCTCAAGAAGCTCGCCTTTTCCTAAGAAGAGAATCTTGATGCTAGGGTTTGAAAGAAGTAAGTCCTTTAGGCTTTCTAGGATAAAGCGATGGTTTTTGTTTGCCGTGAACTCGGCAGCATAAACAATCGCGAAATCGTCTTTCTTGAGCTTTAGTTCTGCTCTGACTTCGTCGCGTTCTTTCTTGCTAATCTTGGCGTTGAATTTTGTTGTATCTACGCCTACACCGTGAATCATCTTTGTCTTGGTCTTGAACTTTTTAGAGCGCAGGTAATCTTCCCTATTGATAGTGATTAGTAAATCTGTGTACTTTGCACACTTTTTCTCTATGGGATAGAAAAGGCACCAGAGCTTCAAAGGTGCGCCTTTGTAGAAATGAAAACCATGAGACGTATAGATAACCTTAGTCCCGTTCTTGCGGGTCTTACGAGCGGCGAGACGAGTAATGACTGAGCCAACCGGAGTATGAGTGTGGACTATATCGTAATGTTTTTTCTCGAGAATCTTCTTGATTTGCTTGTAAGCCTTTATGTGGCTACCAATTGCAAGAGGGCTACGGGCGAAATCTACTTTAAAGACATTGTCGGCATCAAAAACCTGCTCTTCGTTTGCGGATGCGTAGTCTACTTCCCAATTGCCAATGTTTAAGTCTGAATATTCTCCCTCGAGTTTTCCTCGAAGCATCTTCATGAGTGGACGGTTGAATTTATGGAAATTAGCAGTATGCGAAGTGAATAATATCTTCTTTTGACTCATAGAATACTACTGTTATTATAACAGACTAATGAGGGCGTTACGGTGCGGTATAATTAAGCTAATGAAAAGTAGCAAAAAACCGTTAATTTCAATAATTGTGCCGATCTATAATGTTGAGGATTGCGTTAAAAAATGCGTTGACAGTATTCTTGCTCAGTCGTATAAGAATATAGAAATAATTCTGGTTGATGATGGCTCTGAAGATAGAAGTGGAGTGATTTGCGATAACTACGCAAAGAAAGATAAGCGAGTAAAGGCTATTCATAAAAAGAATGGCGGTCTAAGTTCTGCAAGAAATGCTGGCATCGAAGAAATGAACGGTGAATATGTTAATTTTGTAGATGGTGACGATGCGTTAAGAGTGAATTGCCTGGAAAATCTTTATAAAGATATAATTCGAGAAAAAGCAGATATAAGCGCCTGTGGCTTTGTGCGTTTTGATGAAAACGGTGAATCGACGCAATCTGAGGCGAACTTTGCGGGTATTGCGTCTGGTCATGAAGCTATGACTCTTTTGCTTCAGAAAAAGATATATCCGTCTGCATGGGGCAAGCTATATAAGAGGAGTATTTTTGATACGCTTCGATACAATGAACAATGCAAATATGGTGAAGACCTAGATGCTATTATTAGGATTTTAGGCGGAGATATAAAAATCATCTTCTCTCAAGAAGACAAAAATTATCTATATCGAACAAGAGCAAATAGCATTATGGGCAAGGGGGTCTATCGTAGAAACTGCCGAGATTTATTTGTAGTCTGTGACAATATTGTAAAAAAAGAAAAAGGTGGGCCTAATGAGAAGCTCGCCTACGAGTTTTATGTTGAAAAAGTCCTTGGCTTCTGTATGGATTGCATAAAATACAATTACGATGACAAAGAAGAGCTTGAATTTTTGAGAAAACGACTAGTTAGATATAAAAAACAGCAGAGTATCTTTAGCGGCAGAACAGGCAAAGAGAAGCTTGTTTGCTTTCTTTTTGCGCGCAGGCGATTCGGG
>AUXO011632411.1_pt1 | contig 13564 bp, 14 predicted proteins | sample 768731 | NCBI WGS metagenome assembly AUXO01 (sample SAMN02715735, study PRJNA202380) | gut metagenome | biome: sheep rumen | host: Ovis aries | place: New Zealand: Palmerston North
AATATTTAATAAATCGGCTCTCAGCGAAATTCGTCCCGAAAAACGGCTTCCTCCCTTTGGTCGTGCAGAATGTTTTTCGTTCCGCTTTTCGCTTACGCCGATTTATTATATCTTTTACTGAAAAAAACTAATTAAACTAACTAATACAAGATTATTGCATATTTATGCATTTTTCTTGACAATTATTCAAAAAAAAAAGATACTGAACGCATTATGATTAATCCATTAGCTCAAGAATTAAATGACGCACTCAAGGGTACAACTGCCGGAGAGTTGCTTTCAGACGTTGGTGTCCGACTGTATTTTCCTAAGGGAATTATCGCACAGAGCGGTGAAGCTAAAAAACTTGGAAAAGTTGCAAACGGCACAATCGGTACAACAGTTGTAGAAGGAAAACCTGTAATGCTTCCTTCAATTCATAAGTTTGCTCCAGCTCTTACTGCAGGAGAAATTGTTGCATATGCACCAACTGCTGGTGTTCCAGAATTCAGAGAAATCTGGAAAAAAGAATTAATCAAAAAGAATCCATCACTTGCAAATAAATCATTTTCACTTCCTGTAGTTGTTCCGGGACTTACAGCAGGTATCTCATATCTTTCTGATTTGTTCCTTGATGAAAAACATGCACTTGTTGCAGCAGATCCTTCCTGGGATAATTACGTTCTTATTGCAAGTGCAAGACGCAATGCTCAGTTCGTTCAGTTCAAGATGTTCAAAGACGGAAAGTTCAACATCGACGGACTTGAAGCAACTCTTAAGGAACAGGCTAAAACTGGTTCTGTACGCGTAATCCTCAACTTCCCTCAGAACCCTTCAGGCTATTCTCCAACAAAAGCAGAAGCAGCACGCCTTGTTGAAATCTGTAAGAATCTTGCAGAAGGCGGAACAAAAGTTATGGTCTGGTGTGACGATGCTTACTTCGGATTAAACTACGAAGATGATATAGAGCCTGAATCACTCTTTGCAAAGCTCTGCGACCTTCACGAAAATATTCTTGCAGCAAAAATTGACGGTCCTACAAAAGAAGACTTTGCCTGGGGTGCACGAACTGGATTCATCACATTCGGATGCAAAGGAATGACAGACGCACAGTATGATGCTCTTGTAAAAAAGCTTATGGCAGCAATCCGTTCTTCTGTATCATGCTCTTCAACTCCAGCACAGACTCTAATCCGCAAAGGCTATGAAACAGGAAAACTTGATGAGGAAAAGAAAGAATTCCGCAAGATTCTTGAACGCCGCTATACACTCGTAAGAAAGTTTGTAAACAGCCACAAGAGCAATGCAATCGAACCTCTTCCATTTAACTCAGGATACTTCATGTCATTTGATACAAAGAAAATCAATGCAGAAGAACTCCGCGTAAAGCTTCTTCATGAAAAAGGAATCGGAACAGTTCAGATAGATCCTCAGACTCTCCGTGTTGCATTCTCAAGTCTTGATGAAGACAAGATTGAAATTGTTTACCAGGCAATCTACGACACGGCAGAAGAAATGTCAAAGTAAAAAATAAATCTTCATTAAACAGAAAGGGCTTCAGTTAAACTGGAGCCCTTTTTATATTAGTATCTTTGTTTTTCCCATTCAGAGATTCTTTCTTTTAGAGACTTTCCCGCAGCAGCATCAGTCTTTGTTGAATCCACAAGATACGGTTTTATAACGTTAGACAAAATGCTTTCCCATCTTGCAGGAAGAATGTTAGGAACACAAATATAATTTTCAGGAGGAAGATTTCCAAACAGTTCACGATAGAACGCCGGATAATATTTTTCATTAACCTGCTTTAGCGAAGAAAATCCACCTGCAATCCCGAAGTTGATGGAATTCAGTTTCATATTTTCTGTGCGCTCAATAAGTTCCTTCTGCGTATTTTCATTCATGAACCATTCAATAAACTTTTCAGCAATGCGTGGATTTTCTGCATCCTTATAAATTCCCATCGTAATCAAATTATCTTCCACAGGAATTTTTTTATTCTGAATAAGCCATCTGAAAGAAAGCGATGATGACTGTGCTTTTGTTAAAGTAAAAATTTCATCACTCGTAAGAAAAGCATAAAGACACCTGCCTGAAGTAACCTGATTATATTTCGGCATGTAAAGATATCTGAACTGAAAATTCTGTTCTGAAGAAGTATCTGTATTTCTTGCGCTCGTCCAGTCTCTTAAAAGCGAAATTGATTTTGAAATTGCATCTTCATCACACATAAAGCTGGAACCTTTTTCATGATAAGATGCTTCATTAAGTTTTGTAACAATATACAAAAAATCACTATCCCACGATGGAGCATATCCCATGGAAGTATATGAATTTTTATCTATCTTAACATTGAGCATTGTTGCTGTAAGCTTTATCTGATCAACTGTAAGAAAATGATCTGTACCAACATATGATTCATTTTTTTTATTAAAAACCATTGCAGGCAGATTAAAACTAACTGGAAGAAGATACTGTCTGTTGTTCATCTTTCCATATTCAAGCAGCTGATTATAAAAGTCTAAAAGAGAAAGCTTTGACTCTTTAAAGAAAAAATCAACAGGCTGAAAATTCTTTCTCACTGCAGAATTCATAAGCCACGAACCGACAACAATATCAGGCGGAACTTCATCTTTTGCAACCGGTAAAGCTTTTGCAACTTCTTTTTTATATACAACAACAGCCTTAAGGTCTTTGTGAGTTGAATTAAAATGCTCAACATACGACATGAATTCTATATTGTCTGTCCAGATTATAATATGCGTTATCTCTTTCTTTTTACATGATAAAACCAGCACTGAAGCAAGCAGTATCATAAACACTTTAACTATTCGATTCATGAAGACAGTTTATCAAATATTCTGATTTTTTTAAACTAAACTTAATTTTACTAAACTTAGTTTTGTCTTTACCGATATTTTAAATGAGGGTAAAGAAAATGTTCGCAAATGGAATTAATTTAAATGCACATTCCTATAACTCAGTTGTGACAGCTTCAGGTTCACTTTGTGTTCCAGTAAAGCCTAATGCCGTAATCTATTCTCAGTTTGATTATGTTCATGGAACACCAACAAAACCGGGACAGAACGGAGTTTCAGTTGATAAAGTAAAAATCCTCAATACCCTTATCAGTCAACTTGTCTCAATGAAAAAGAAAGACAGTGTTTCAAAAGAAGACGTAGTCGGAATGACTGAAGAACAGAAAGACAATCTCATCAAGCAGTATCAGCAGGAAATCAAAAATACCGTGGCAGCACAGTCAGCCTCAGCTGCTCCATACGGTCTTGCAGGTGTTATGCCTGAAGCAGGAACAGTAGTTTCTGTCTGCGCTTAAAATCTTTTTTACGACCAGAGAACCCACAAAAGAACAGAAGAAGCAACCGTTGTAATCACAGTGAACGGAACTCCAATTCTCATCCATTTTTTGAAAGATATTTCATTTCCTTCTTTTTTGATAATTCCCATTGCAGCAACATTTGCACTTGCTCCATACGGCGAAAGATTACCACCAAGACAACAGCCAATCAACAATGCAAACATGTAAAGCTCAGGATTAATTCTCATACTGAAAGCCATTGAATTTGCAACAGGAAGCATTGCGATTATAAAAGGAACATTATTAATAAATCCGCTTAATAAAACTGAGAAAACAAGAATTATCAAAAATCCTTTTAACGCAGACTGACCGCACACTTTTGAAAGAAAGCCTGCAAGAATATCAAGAAGACCACATTCGCTTACTGCACCAGTTACAATAAAAATTCCCATCAGAAAGCAAATTGATTCCCAGTCCAGTTCCTTCAGTTTTTTTGCAGTATCTGAAACTGTTTTTTTCTGAAAAAACTTGAACCACAGAATGCTCATACATGCTGCAGCCATTACACACAAACCGCTTGCATAATCAAATCTGTACGGAATAAACGGAACAAAAGAAAGTCCCAGAATCATCACTGCAAAAAGAATAAGCGGAACCCATGAAATAACTTTTTCACTTTCACAAAAAATCTTATCTCTCGATTTTCTGGCAAAAGTCATAAAATAAAAACTACAGCCTGCAATCATTCCTGCTTGAACTATAAAAAATACAGAAAGCTTACCGTTATGGAAAAAGAAATCATTGAAGTTATAACCTGCAAAAGAAGCAAAAATAATACTTGGAGGATCTCCCACAAGAGTTGCAGTCCCTTCAATATTACTGATCATTGCAAGAGCACAGATAAATGCAAGTGGATTAAGTCTTGTCTTACTGCAGATTGAAAAAGCAACCGGTGCCATAATCACAACAGCTACAATATTTTCAATAAAAGTAGAAAGCAAGCCTGTAAGAATAAGAACGAACACAACTGCTACAGCACTATTCCTTGAACGTGAAACAAGAACATCTGCAAGCTTTAAAGGCACCTTCGAATAAATAAACATCGAAGCAACAATCATGCTGCCCAGATAAATCATCAGCACATTCCAGTCAATGAGACTAAAAAGCGAATGTGTAAATGCAAAAATTATGCTTGGAAAAATTCCGTCCTGTGCAACAACATCCTGAGGCAGAATAAAAATTTTACCAGGCATAATCATTCCAAGAATAATCAGAAGAGCAGCTGCTGCAGAAGTTATAAGAACCTTCTTATTCTGAAAAAGAATTACAAGTGCGTACATCGATACGGCAATAACAAGAACAGCAGTTTTTATCGGATCCATGATGACCTCTTTTTTAATTAAAATATCTAGCAGTAAGTGCATCCGCAAGATATTGTGCCTTTTTAAATGCCTGCAGAGTCAAAGGCACAAAGAATGAAACAAGTATTTTTATCTTTTTAAGACCTCTGGCATTTGCATAGCTTCCGCGGATAATCTGTGTCTTAATAATGCATGAAAGCTCTTCAAAAAGCAATGGCACAAATCTGTAAATTATTCCAACAACAAGAACAAGATATCTCACCGGAATTTTTAAAAGTGCAAGCGGATAAAGGACAGCCGTCAATCCGTCCATTACAGCACGCTCACTCGTAGAAAAAATAAATGCACGCAAGGTCACAATGATTCCTGAAGTTCTTAAGAACGATTTTATTACGTACAAAACTTTTTCTTTTGTGACAATCATAAATCCAAAATCTTTAAGCACATAGTCTGTAGGATCAGGATGAATAAGCACCATCTGAACAACCGCAAAAAGCAAAATCCACGGCAAAAATTTTACGAGTGCACCAAGAATACTTTTTGCAGGAACACGGGCAAGCAGGGAATACAAAATACAAAATGCAAAAACTCCACCGCAGAAAGGAACTGAATTTGCAACAGTTGCAGCAGTAAACAAAGAAAAAAACAAAATGATTTTTAATGCTGAAGGTAAAACTGAAACAACTGAATTCGGAATTACAGGAGGAGCACTAAAAGCTTTTGAATAACGCGCAAGAGTTTCAAGTGTCTTTGAGTTTTTTACAGGATTCATTTTTTTCAATTCTGAATTTTCAACGAAAGCAGAATCATCTTTTTTATTCTTTATGTCAGCCCAGCTTAAATGAACGTCTGCAATATTTACTTCTTCCGCACGATGCGTACTGAACAAAACAGTTTTTCCGCTATCTGCAAGATGCCTTAAAGAAAGAAGAATATTTTTTCTGGACTCAGGATCAAGAGAAGCAGTAGGTTCATCAAAAATAAAAACATCGCTGTCCATCGCAATTATTGAAGCAATAGAAAGCTTTCTTTTTTCACCACCGCTAAGATTAAAAGAAGGTCTGTCAGCATATTTTGTGTAATCAAGGCCTGCAAGATTCATGGATTTTTTTACACGCTTTAAAAGTTCTTTTCCACCGAAGCCTCTGTTTATTGCACTGAAAGCAACATCATCAGCAGCATATGCTTCAAAGAGAGAAGCTTCACTTTCCTGAAGACAAAGTGACGGCCTTTCAATAGAATAAATTTCACCCGATGAATATTTTTTAATTCCTGCAAGACATTCAAAAAGCGTTGATTTTCCACAGCCGCTTGGACCTGTAAGTGCAGTAAGGGAACCTCTTTTTAACTCAAAAGAAACACTGTCAAAAACTTTATAATCATCATAATTAAATGAAAGATTTTTTACACTGAATGCAACCGGCTCTTTGGTAAAATCCTTAGGCTCAATTTTTTCTACAGGCGGAACAAATATTTTTTCATATAACTCTGAATTATTTTTAAAATCTTCTGTAGAACCGTCAAAAACAATTTTTGATTTTTCAAGAACAAGTACACGTTTAGCAGCCATAACTTCATCTGCATCATGCGTAATATGAATTACTGTGTGACCTTTTCTGTTCCACTGAGAAATAAATTCCACAAGACTTTTTCTTGCTTCCTCATCAAGAAGAGAAGTTACTTCATCAAGAATAAGAATCTCGGGGAACAATGCGATTATTCCTGCAAACGCAAGACGCTGAATCTGCCCGAGCGAAAGTTCAAAAGTTGTATTTAAAGCTTTATCCGCAATTGAAACAACGGAAAGAGACTCAATCGTTCTTAATTCAATTTCCGACTTTGAAAGCCTTAAATTCTGCGGACCGAATGCAGTATCTCTTTCAACAATTCCAGCAACAATCTGTTCCTTCGGCTGCTGAAAAACAATTCCCGGATGAAGATTTTCTTTAGTCTCAATCTTTCCCTCAGACGGCTCAAGAAATCCTGCGAGAATGCGTGAGAGAGTACTTTTCCCGGAACCATTATTTCCAACGATTGCAATATATTCTCCCTGCTCAACAACAAAACTTGCGCCATCAAGAGCTTTTCTTTCTGAGTCAGGATATGAATACGAAACATTTTGAAGTCTGTACAGCATTTCTAAATATTGTCCACAGAAGGAATATACGGCTTACAACCGGCAGAATTAAATTCATAAAAAGTAAAATCAAAAGACTTCTGATTTTTTTTAAGCTTCATCAGCGCAAAAGTCGGCGGCTGAAATCCACGCGGCAAAGAACAGCTTCCAGGATTTACAAGATGCACGTTTCCGCTGTAAAGACATTCCATTGCAATATGAGTATGACCAAAAACTGCAATCTCTGCTCCACATTCAGCAGCAATTTCTACAAGACTATCAACTCCATCATAAAGAGAAAATCTGTGGCCGTGAGTTACAAAAATATTATGTCCGCAGATAGTTAAACTCTGATTGAGAGGAATCTGAGTTTCAATATAATACGGAGAATCTGAAAGATAATTTCTAAACGGATAAAAATCCTGATCATTATTTCCTTCAACCGCAGCAATTACCGGAGGAATAAATTTCTGAAAATCACTGTTATCACAACTTTCATCAGCAATGGCAGCAAGTTCCGCAATTCCGTCTCCTGCAAAAATCAATGCATCACATTCTGCACCAAACTGCTTTAAGATACTGTGCAAAGTTCCAAAATCCCCGTGAGTATCCGATATAATGAGAACAGCAGCATTTTCTTTTTCTTCAAGTTCCTTTATATCTTTTATGCTGCCGAATAAATATGTTCCTTCCTGAGTAAACTTGTTCAAATCTGATTCCTGAATCTACTTATTTTTTTACGTCAATCAAAAAATGATTGTCTGAATGAAGACTTGTTTCACTGTCTATATACTTGCTGATTTTTGTCATTCCAAGAAGCTTCATTGCGTGTTTTACAAGTTCTGCATTTACAGGCAGAGGCCCCGGAACTGCAGCAATATATCTTACGGCACGAATCATAAGATCGACTGAACCTTCATCCATAACCTGAGTCATTTCTTCAAGCTGAGTTTCATCTCGTTTATTTTCTACAATAATATTACATGTTCCTTCCTGTGCAAGAACATCATCCTGCGGGAAAAAAGAAAAAACATTGAACGGAGTCTTTTCATCAAATGATTTCTGAATCTTTGCAATTTCACGTGCAGTATTTTCAGGAGCACCAAAAAGAATTATTCCGCGGATATTCAAATCCTTGATGTAATTATAAAAATTTGCAATGTGAGAATTCAAATCCTTGTTAAAATGAACAGGTGTAATCAGACCGCCGTTTTCTGCTAAACCATAAGCGTCTTCAACCCTCTTAAGTGAATGCTCATAAAAATCATCATCCTCAAAACCATATCCAAAAAGAATTACGATTGTTCCGTTTTCATTAGTCCAGTTCGATATTACACGGTCGATTTTTTCACTCTGACCAGGCTCAAACGAAATTGCAGAATCAGGATCATTCAAAATCAGTTTAACATTTTTCTTCTTACCACAGCCGGCAAACAACACAACAGCCGCACTCAAAATTAACGAAATAATTCTTACCTTTCTCATTTCTTCCATCTAACCAAATCAACGTTTAATTTAATAAAAAATTATATCATTTGACGCAGATTTTGTCATGAAAGCAAAAAAAAAGCAGGATGACAAAAACCATCCTGCACTTGTTTAATTTTCTACATAATCGTCGGCTTCAACTTTTGGAGTATCTGCTTCTTCATAACCACCGTCATAATCATCAGCCTTTGAAGAACTTACAGTTGTATTTTCAGCAGCAACCCTTCTAAAGTTTTCTTCCTTCATGCCCTCAACAAGATCCTTAAGCTGGGCTCTTGTAAAATAAAGCTTTGTTCCAGGGAACTTAACTCTTAAATCACCCTTTGTTTCTGAAGATTCTGTCATAGGAATTCTGATACAGAAATAAGGTGATTTTCCTACAAACACATAACTGAAGGTTACCCTTGGATCTGCATTTGCTGAATACTGAAAAGGTCCCCATTCAATTCTGGAACGAATTACTCCATACATGTCAGAAGGCTTTGTTCTGTTTCTGTCTAAAGCCTTTGCTTCATAATCCTTCAGATAATTTTCTGCAGCAAGACAAACTTTTTCACGACCTTCTCTATCAAAAAGAAGCTTAAACTTTGACATGTTATACTTGTAACGCAGTTCTGAACATCCGTTTTTTGGATTCAGAAAAACTGTAAAATCAACATCTGTCAGACCAGAAGTCAATTCCTTAGGCATACGCATTGTTCCGGAACTCAATTCAACAGGTTCAAATTTTCCAATCTTTACGATTTCAACCTGATCTTTAAGTTTATTAGTTGAACATGAAACAAAAGATAATGCTGCAAATCCAGCTGCAACGATTTTTAAAATTGATTTTTTCATTTTATCCTTCTCAAATTAATTTAATTCACTCATTCCGTTGAGTATCTTCTTTAATTCCAACAATTCTTCCTGAGTAAAAGTTACACCTTTACCCATTTTTTCATGATTTTCATCCCAGGAGCGGATATCATATTTTGCAGGGCGACCGTTCCAGGAAACGAAATTCAGTTCCAATTTCCATCCGCCTTTTCCCTGTGAAAGAACACCTATTTCCTTTTCAATAACTGGTGGTGTAAATCCTTCTGCCATATTATCCTCCTTTAGGATGCTAAAATTATCAAAAAACTCTAAATCGATTCTACTTTACTTTCTTTTTTTTGTCACGGAGTATTAATTTATGCACTTTTTCTTGAAGAAATGCCGATATATATTGTAAACTTTATAAAGGGGAATAGAAACTCAGGGAGGCAAAATGATTAAATCTAAACAGATTTTAACAGCAGCCGTTATTGCTCTTTCATTCTTTTTCGTTGCATGTGGATCAACTCCAGAAGAAAAAACTCCAGATGCAGCAGCCGTTGAAGAAGCTGTAAATGATGCTGTGAACGAAACTGAAGGTGCATTGAACTCTGCAAAGACACCAGAAGAAATCGAAAAAGAAAACAACGAACTTTTAAAACTTGCAGAAGAAGCACGAAGAGATGCACTTGATGCCGGAGCAAAAGATGCAAACTCATTTGCATGGGAAATTGCAGAAAAAGAATATGCTGCAGCAAAAGAAACAGTAGAAGCTTCAAAAACTGTAGATCACAGCAGACTTCTTAAAGACGTAATCAACCGTTACAATGCACTCAAAGCATATGCAGATGCAAAAAAAGCAAAAGCAAGAGTTGATGAACTTAACTTCGCATCTTACGATCAGAAGAACTACAATGAAGGTTGTGCACTCATTGATGAACTTGCTAAACCAGAATCAAATGCTGTTCTTGGTGCAGAATGGGGAAAGAAATCTAATGCAGCACTTGAATGCATGAATTCTGTACTCAATGCAGGATTTAAAGAACTTGCAAAAGCAGAACGTACAGAAGCTTTCAAAGCAAAGAAAAATGCAGACAGCGTAAAATGTGCAGTTTCAAGAAAGGCTGATTATGACAAGTACGTAGAAAACTTCAAAAACGGAGATCAGAACTACGTAACAAAGAATCCTGAAGGAGCTCTTGCAAACTACAAGAAGGCAAAAGAAGGATTTACAGTTCTTTATTCAGAAGTTTCTGAAGCACGCGCAAAAGCACAGAAAGCAATTGATGAAGCAAAGAAGCGTGTTGCAGACAGTGAAGGAACAGCTCAGTGGGCAGATAAAGAAAAACCTCTTGGCGATGAAAAGATAGAAGGAATTGAAGCAGAAGATGCAGTTCTTCTTGAAGAAGACGACTTCTCTGAATCAGAAGCTAATGAAGTAGAAGTTTCTGAAGAAATTCAGGAGGCTGAATAATGAAAAAATTAATCGCTTTTACAGTAATTGCTTTTGCAGGACTTTCAGCAATTTTTGCAGCAAGCTACACAAACAATACATATCAGAAGCTTGCAAAGGAATACACAAAGAAAGCTCAGGTTGCTCTTGATGCAGGAAAATATGATCTTGCAGAAGAATATGCAGCAAAGGCAAAAGAAAACGCAGACCTCTCAGACGCATTCATCAGAAGCATGATGGCACGCGATTTTGCAGACAAAGATATTAAGGAAGCAAAGGCAAGAATCGAAGCAGTTAAGAAAATGAACGGAGACAAAAACTTCCCTATCGCATTCGAAACTGCTACAAAGAATCTTTCTCAGGCTGAATCTGAATTTGCAAATGAAAACTGGGAAAAGGCTTCATACTTCGCAAAGCAGGTTCTTATAACTCTTGCAGACGTTTATGAAATCACTCCGCTTCCAAAGTATTACATCGTAAAACCTTGGGCAACAAACAAAGACTGTTTCTGGAACATTTCAGGACGTCCTTATGTTTACAACAACCCATGGCTTTGGGAAAATCTCTACCAGGCAAACAAGAAATCACTTCCAAAACCAGAAGATCCAAATTTAATTCTTCCTGGAATGAAAATGGAAATTCCTTCATTGACTGGAGAAATCCGCGAAGGAACATACGATCCAAAAATCAAGTATGAACCTTACAAGGCACGCTAATTAATCCGCATTTTATGTGAAATTTTAAAGGCAGCAGTTGAACCGTCAGAACATGAAGGTATTCACCGCTGCCTTTTTTTCTGCCATTTTTGATTTGATGACGTCAATAATTTCTGAATTCATAGTTTTCTCCGTTATATTGATTTTTTTTATATCGGAAAAAACAGAAAAAGTTAAAATTTTATTAAAAAGTCAGTTCCAACAAATCCCTATTTGTGGGAGTAAAACACCGCGTTTCCAGACACGCTGAAAACGCTAGATGTGGGGATAAGATAAGATTATATTATTTTATAAAATTATGATATAATATCAGCAAAAGGAGTTTTTATATGCCCAGTATCAGTAAGTTCTTTGGAATTACAATTTACATGTATAAAAAAGATCATAATCCACCTCACTTTCATGCGTTATACAACGGAGATGACTGTATTGTTGATATAAACAAAGCTAAAGCAAAAGGAAAGTTTCCAAAGGACAAAAAGAAAATTGTAGAAGCCTGGGCTACTATTCATCAAAAGGAATTATTTGACTGTTGGGATTTACTTTGTAGAGAGAACAAAGTAATAGAAATTGAACCATTAAGATAGCGGAGATATTGTATGTTCAAATGGGCTGTTATTGATGTTGAACCAAAGCCTGATTATACACTTATACTCACATTTGCCAAAGGTAAGAAGAGAATTTTTGATTGTAAGAAATTTCTTTTCTCAGAAGATTTTGCATCAGAATTAAAAAATCTGGATTTATTCATGAAAGCTAAGGCTGACCATAATACAGTTATGTGGACCGATGATTTAGATATCAGCCCAGAATATCTGTATGAAAACAGTGTTAAAGTAAAATAAAACTATAATTAAAAAAAGTGGACCCATTAAAAGAAAAGATAATTTGCATGAGTATAAAATACACTTTCTATAGGTACTAATAAATCTGGACTTTCTAAATCAACTCCTAAACGCTTACAAAAAAAGACCAGCGTTCCCCATCCTTTATACTATAAATAATGCGTTTTTTATTTCCATCAAAATAATACAACTTATATGCTGGAAACATGCTTTCTGAATCAACAAAAACATAAAGGCCTTTATACCCATATTTTAAACATGTAAGCGTCCCAAGTTATTGCCTGTGTTAGTCACACTAATCTTTATTTGTGGGACTTAGACAACCACCATACGAAACAGAATTTGTATAGTGGTTTTGAAATTATTAATAAAAAACTTTATAATAATTCATGCCGTCAGTCATAGTCTGATATTCCGAATAATAATTTATTTTGTAAAAAGCCCGGATATTCTTTCGTTCGGAATCATAAACGTAAACGTCCGTATAAAGATTCGGTTTATCATTTACACTGCTCATTAAATAATTCAAATAATATTTTACTCCTTCAATTACAACAAACTTAGGATATGTTTCGATAATTTCGTATTTTCTATTATATAATTCTTTTAAAAGAATTTTTTCAATTTCAAGATCAAATAGTTTATTTATGTCAGCTTCAACATATCCGTTTTTCTGCAAGCTGCTTATCAACTCTTCAGAAAACTCATTCACCATATTTTCATTGCATAATGTTTCAATATATTGAATTCTATTTCCTTCGAATCTCATTGCCGCATGCTCAACAGCAACATTAATTTTATTTTCAATTTCCTGTTTTCTTTCCGAAGAGATTTTTGATGATGCGCATGAAGCAAAAATCATGTTGATCAATAAAATTGAAAGAAATATCTTATTCGTCATTGAAACCTCCTCTAAGTCCCCATGCAAATAAATCTATATTTCCGTCATTATTGACATCTATAAAGCTTTTATAAACATGATCACATCTATCTGTAACAGGATCGTAGGCTGAAACCGTATAAACCATAAGCGTATATTCTTTAGTTTTACTTATAATTTTTTTATCACCAGAATTACGTTCAGCTATTTGAGAAGGCTTTGCGCCAAGTGCATTAGATAAATACATTTCTTTTGCACTTTGAATTAGTTCTGAAGGATCTTTCTCTACCTCATGTGTTTCGGTAATGGTTTTACTGGATTGGATGATGCTAACCATCATTTCATCATTGTTGTTTGCAAAATCTTTTAATTCTTCATTTAATTCTTGGACAATATTATTATCATTACCGATATATTCCCATCCATTTTTTTTGAAGTGGATAATTAAATCTTGAGGAACATATAAATTAAAACCCACTCCAATTTTTTTTATTAATTCTTGTACTTGAGCGCTTATTGTTTTTCTTCCGTCAGGATCTGTATAGTGTATCGGATTATTGGCGGCGTAGGCATACAAATTGGTATATTGATTCCTAACTGCGTTTTTTGACTGCATTT